>OJIS01000089.1_pt1 | contig 36167 bp, 18 predicted proteins | sample 1595671 | NCBI WGS metagenome assembly OJIS01 (sample SAMN05416814, study PRJEB24817) | seawater metagenome | isolation source: Sea water | place: Canada:Atlantic | collected 2013-07 | reverse complement strand
CCCTCGGATCCGGCCAGACCCTCACCGGCACCCTCAGCCTCGACCCCTTCCACCGCACCAATCCCTTTCGCCACGCCTTCCACCAGAAACACGCCCGTGGAACGATGATCGTGCGCGAGATGCAGATCGTCTTCGACCCCGACCAAACCATCTCCGATCGCCTCCGCGGCACCTACTCCGAAACCATCCAGGGTCTCACCAAGACCAACCTCGAACTCACCGGACGCGTCGAACTCAGGCGCGTGAGTGATGTCGCCACCCTCGAGAAATAGACGCCATGCCCCTCTGTGATTTTCCGCTTACCACCGCTTACCGTTCCAAGACACTCCGATCCAACTGCGCCATGACGAATTCCAAATCCGCGAGCTCCCGCAATCTCCTTCATGCCAGGTTGTCAGAACCGGCAAGCTTCACCGCCCCGTCGTCCCTCCGGGTACTTCTTGCTTTCCTCTGCCTCTGCGGCTTGTGGCTGGGAATGAGCCACAAGCTCCAGGCGCTTACCCCAGGATCTGTCACCATTGAAGTTACCGACCCCGAGAAAAATTACGACGAAGTGGACACCTTCAGTAAGACGGGCACCAAGGCCTTCAACCTCGGCACTCCTCCCTACATCGAGACGACGGTGCCGCAGTATTTGAACCTTACGGAGGGAACTGGTAGATATGGAGACGGCGGCAACAACAGTTCCCCGTATGTAGGATTTCCTCACGCATCATACCTCTCCTGGAATTTCCCGTTTCTCGGGCCTGGTTCCAGGACCATCGACCCCCTGCCAAACAATGGACCTATTCGCTACAACGTTGGCTCTACATCCAGTTTTTTCAACGTCTATCCGACACAGGCCAAATTTACCCACAAGTATTATCAGATCCCCAGGAGGTTCGATGTTGAAATTGTGGACGTCATTTCCGGTAACGTAGGCCAGAACCCTTGGGAGACCATGAGAATGCACCCCGTGCTTAAAAGCCCCGAGGAGGCTGTTCTGAAAATTGTTGATGGATACAACAACAACGAACCCGCGATCCAACTCGATAGAGGGTCCGGATTGATCTACTTTGGGGACGATCGTAAACCGACGTTTGACGCGAACGGTGCTCCTCTCGTTACCAAAGACACCAGGTTCAGTGCGAGAGCCAGTGGTTGGACTTTTAGCACAGGGGGGCAAAACCGCAAATACTACACAAGGGGACAGGGCAAGTATAACGCCTTTATCCCGGGCAAGTTGCTACAGACCAAGAAAGATGCAAAAATGAAATGGACTTGGCGGAGATATCTTTACCGACAGATCGAATTTACGGACAGGTTGGACTGGGAGTCGGGGCTTGATTTAGAAGGCAATAACCTGAACTTGGACTTTTCCGGAACACCCTTGGTAATTGGCTCTCTGCGGAATATAAACCCTGAACTAACAACCTTCAAGAGCCCGGGAATCCTTTATCTTAACGACAATCTTACGGCGTTCGCCGAGGAGACGGAAAACAATGAAGGAGGCACAAGCAAAGGTAAATATGTCGCGACTCCAATCGACTACTCCTATGCATTCTTTAACCAGGATGGGGAAGAAAAACTATCCGCCCCTTCATCGTCGGAAGCCTCAAACCTAGTCACGATCGATCTAAAACGGAACCTCAACGAAGATGAGACAGATCTGCAATACGTCACTGGCCAGATCACTTGGAGGTATCGGGTCGATTTAAATGAAGAAGCTCTGGTCCAACTCACGGTCGACACCCAATTCGAGACGGCCGAAGGGGATTTTACAAATATCGAAAGTGTTCCTCACCGCCTGGAGAGCGCTACTTACGGACGCCTCCCCCGCGGAACACGGGCGGTCCTCAAGGTCCCTCCGGCCGTCTATTTGGATGCAAAACTGGCCAACCCCAGGACCAACCTTCCGTCGGGGACCCAATACAAGTACAGGGCTGTCCCCATCGGCTACTCCGTGAATGGCACCGCCAACCCGGGCGGAACCACCGAGTTCGAGTTGACGATCGAGCAGGACACCACTGTCACTTGGGAATGGCGTCTCGAATACGCCGTCAGAGTGAAATCCGGCGCCGGATCGGGAGGAAACCCAAGCCCCCGATCAAGTAGCGATGGTGAGACTCACTGGTTCAAGGCTAACGAGGCGGTCACTTTTTCGGTCGATGCGGATACCTCGCGACAGGATCCGCTTGCCCGGTCGAGGGGCTCGGTAGCGGAATACAAGATCACCCGTCCGAGCTCCGGCGAGCTTCAGGAAGTGGTGGTGGCAACGGGCAACTTTGACGTGGCCGCTCCGACTGACAACGAAGGAGATTTTACCAACCTGCTCACCACGGAACCTGGCAGATCCTACACGGTTCGGAACCTTGCCTCTGGTGAAAGTACCGCGGTCACAGCCTGGGACGCCAACACGCTGACCACGAGTCAGCCCTTGGTGGTGGCGGAAGGCGATTCATACGAGATATCATACCAAGTCGAGTCCCAAGTACGAGAAGAGGCCTTCCAGGTCGCCCTCGAGGACGTCGAGGAACTCGCTGGCCGCGCGACCTCAAGGGAGTTCATCATTAAGGACTGGATGGAGTTCGAGTGGGTCTGGGAGAACGAGGTAAGATACACCTTTACGGCCGCCCTTGGAGGACAAACTGACCAACTTCTCGCCGGACAGGTCTTCGCCGAGTATCTTGATGAAGGAGGAACCAGGGTGGAGGAGAGGTCCGAAAGTGAAAAAAATTTCCTCTGGATTCCCAAAGGTCGGGAGGTGACCGTCGGTGCCTACTACCGGACTATCGATCGTTGTTTCACCCTGGCCGATTTCGCACCCGGAGGGGTTCAGGGAGATCTCTCCGCGCGGGGTCTTGATATTTCCGTTCTGCCCGATGGCGACCGCGACGGTCGAGTGGTGCGCTTATTCAGCGTCGACGCCGCGGAGACTCCTACCGAGATCCTCTGGAACTACCAACCGACCGTCCACCGGGCCGTGATCCCACTTGGGGAGAGTTTTAATCCGAAGAACCCGGACGCCTATCTTGTCCCGGATCTGTGTGACGGAGCGGTCCTGAGCCTCGACGGGCCTCTTCTCGGGAACTCGCTCCTTCCTGTATTGCCTCCGCCTGTTCCGGGGCAAGGGAAGTCCCTGCATTGGGATAAGATCGGGCAAAAGCTCTTCCCGGTCCATCCAGGCAGCTACCAGACCGATTGGCTCGACCAGAACGGACGCACGCACCGCATCGAAGTGGTGAGTGACTATCCAGGCAATATCGCGAACCTCGCCTCCGAGCTCGAGTTCGAGGACGGAAGGAGGGACATGGACACGGATTCATCCAGGGGTGCCGTTCCAGTGTACGACAGCAGGGGGGATGCAATGCTAACAGATGCCGAACCGCCGGAGCCTCTCTACTACTTTTCCAAAACGCTCCCGCTGGCTGGCACCACGGACTTCCCGGCCTCCCCCGACGCCCACTACCACCACCTCTTCGACCCCACGAACACGAAGCGACGTCCCCCCACCAAGCTCGACCTCAGCTCCAGCGACGAGTGGGCCTTCCAAGAGCTCACCCACACTGAGGCCGGGGCGACCGTGGGCAACACCGGCGGCAGGGCCTTCGAAGCCACTCAGTCTGGCCGCAGCGTCCTCCTTTTCAGCCACCGCCGCAATCCCGACGAGTCCGCGAACGGCAATCTCGAGGAGGAAGAGTTGGCGGTGCGCGTCATCGAGTCAATCGACTTGGATGACCTCGACCCCGTCCAGCCTGGCGACGACAAGCTCGTCCTCGGAGAGCGCGGGATCGCCCTCGGCCACGGGCTTACCACGGGCGCCGACGGCGCCTACGGGATCGTGCAACGCGGCGCAGACCCCGTCACCAGCATCGATCCCGGAGATCACTTCTTGGTGGATTTCTGGCTCAATGCCAAGGGCCTCCGGGCCGACGACGCGCCAGTCAAAGTGCTCACGACCGGGGATGGAAAACTTGTGGTCACCCTCGATCCACAAAACGCCACCATCACCACCGACTACCTCGGCCTGCGGACCACTCATCCCTTCACCACCGCCGGACCACGCTGGAAGCACTACATCATTCACGTCTTCAAGAACGCCCTGTTCGGAGTCAATGCCACTGTGGTGGAATTTCACCTCGACGGCGTGCGGCAGGAGCAGGCGACCTTGAGCGATCAACTCGATGCCGCCGCGCCCGCCAGCTCGACGGTCGAAATCGGCCTATCCGCCAGCTCGCTCCGCCTCGGGGTCGGCGCGGATCCAGCCAGCGCCCTGCAACTCGACCAGCTCCGGCTTTTCAACCTGGCCGCCAATCTTGATCCTTGGTTGACGTCCGGCGAAGTGAGGCAACTGCGCACCGTTCGCGATATGATGGCGGAGGACAATCGTCTGCGCGGGATCGCCCCAGCGCTGTGGTTCAGTTTTGAAGACGCGCCGGACGGTTCGTTTGCCAACGAAGGGACTATCGCTGATGTCGGGTTCGGCCCGGTGGCGGAAGATCCGGTTGGTGTTTTTTCTGGCAGCTGGGAACGTCTCGGTCTCCAGGAAGTCGCCACCCGCCTCGAGAGCACTCTCGACAATGCCGGTTTCGGCGGGTCGGGATACGTCCTCAACGCCGTTTCGAACTACAATGCCAACCTCTACAATCGCGATGCCGAGGTGGGTGCGTGGGGGCCGATCTTCCCGGTCAACAGCAAGGAATTCTACGACCGCGATTCGCCCCTTGAGGTCGCCTATTACGAGAATCCCTATCTCAGCGAGCCGGGAGAGCATCCCAACGTGGCATGGCCCTACGAGACCGCCGTCTACGCCGATGTCGCTTACCCGGTAGTTGGTCCCCACAAGGACAAAGCCATTTACATCGCCAGCCGGATCGGATCGGAGGGCGTCGACCGGAACGGACGCCCGCAGCAGGTCTTCGACCTCGCCAGCTACTCCGACCTCATCATCTACAACCAACCCGAACAGGATGATGCCGGCTTCAATCCGAACGAGGAGCACGCCCTGGTGGCGCCCTCCAACCGCGCCGCCCTCAAGATCAAGAACCTCGGCGAGGACATTCCCAACAATCCGCCCCTCGCCGCCTTCGCCCTCCAAGATGAAATCAACGCCATCGACTCGGAATCCGACCCGTGGGTCCTCGTGCAGGTCAACAATCTGCAGACTGGCGAACCCGAGATGCACGCCTACCAGGTGTTCCAGACCCGGGATGGGCAGGAACCGAACACGAACCCGACCAGCGATGGGCTTGTAGAGTTCCCGAGACCAGTGGACGGCGCGATTACCGATCCCGATAACGGCCTCGCCTACGAGCCCGCCGAGAACCCCGAGGACCGCTTCCTGACGCTCGACCCTGATCCCTCCAAGACCTACAACTTCGAATACAAGTTCGAGTATCCCGCCTTTGCCGGGGACCTCCTCATCCCGCCCTATCCGCTCAACCTCGTGATCGGCAATGCCACCATGGCAGATGCACGAGGTGGCAAGTTGGATAACAATGTCGGTAATGAACAGCGTTCCTACTGGCGCGACGTGAATCGCAACGCCTGGATCGTTTCCGGAGGAGGATCCTTTTTCTACCAGTACTTTTACCCCTTCCGCGGTGACTTCTACCATCCGGATGGAGCCGCCGCTGGAACCCCGGTCGCCTGGTTGCCGACTGAAGGGAGCTACTTCGGCGACAATGAGGCCACCATCCCGGCGGACGACAGTCCGAGTCCGATTCAAGTGACCTACAACACCCACTGGCGTTCGGACTATCCCAAGTTGAAACGAGGCGAAACCCTGACCTACCAGGGAGGCGAATACTTCAATGAAAACCCGGGCTCCAACGGCCTTCCCGCCATTGTCGCGATGGCCGCGACCGAGGTGGTCTACGACAGTGCTACGCCCGACATGCTTATCAACGATGAAACCCTCAAGGATTATTCGGCGCGTATCATCCGACCAGTCGATCGCCGTGAGGAGCGATTTTCGGTCGCGCAGATGGACGATGCCAAGTTCAGCCCGGCCGCCCAGGACGAGATTTTCATCGTGGCAGAACGCTGGTATTTCAAGGAACTGCCCGGCTCCCTGCAGAAGCGTTTTTACTTCGACTCGCTGGCCGAGAAGCTCGTCTTCCGTGGCTACCTCAATGACAAGGACAGCGGTGATCCCGATCTCACTTCCGGCCCGGATCCCATCAACGTCCTTGAGCCAAATATCATGACCGAGGATGAGAGAAAACTCGTCCGGGCCCTCTCGGAAAGTGGTGACTGGACCGCCGCGATTGAAGAGATCTTCGAAAGGTCCCAGAATCCAGACTTTAGCTTCGCCCTCGGCACCTACGACCCAGCCGGGAAATACCTGGCCGGCGTCCGCGAACTCCCCGAGGAAAGGCTGAGGCTGGATGATTTCAAAGAGGCGGGTGAGAGAAAGCTGAGCGAGATCGAGCGAAAGGGCGAGAATCTCATGAACGAGATCGTCCACGAGATCGATACGCATTGGAGGCTCGAAGAATCCGCTCCCGTCGTGAAATATGTCCGGGCTCCGGGAACGCCCGAAACCGGGGCAATGTTCATCCACCTCAACAGCTTCGGAGTCGGTTCCGCTCTGGTTCCAAGTCCAAAGCTTCTCACCGATCCCATCACGGGTTCCTCCTACATTACCGTCGCGGAAAACAACCGCGTCGAGTTGGACGGCGCTCCAGTCAGCCTCCACATCATCGAGATCATTCCCGACCGTTACCGCGGCGCCATCAAGGTGATCGAGGGCACCGACGCCTTCAGTGAGAAGGTCACCCTCCAGCACAACGGCGAATTTGGCGCCAATACCGACGACCTCTACTACGAGTGGTGGATCCGCGATGCCGCCCCGCTCGACGTGGTGGCGAACGAAGTCCTCGACGATGGCACTCTCAAGGAAGTCGATGGACGCGGCAACTCGCTCTGGCAACCATACCTGCCGGAGAGAGCCCCGGAAGATCTCAAACGCTTCACGGATCGCGGGATTGACGAGGAAACTGCCAAGCACCTCGGATTGCACACCATCGTCTTCGAGGGCCGCCCCGATGTGACTCTGGCAGACAAGCTGGTCCTCATGCGTTACAAGCACGTCAATGAGGTAAATGAGGACGGCGACCCCACCAACGATTGGAAACTCGTGCCCTTCGAGTTCAGCGATCCGGCCGCAGAGTGGGAGCCAGGTGTCGAGATTTCGGATGACGAGACCCCGATCGTCACCGTCACCGGCCCCGCCCCCTTCCAGTGGGCCGGCGCCGCGAACTCCCCGCAAATCCAGGCCGACGGCAGCAAGCGCTACATCCCGCAACTCGTGATGGGCTGGGTCAAGCGCGTGCTCGACCGCATCAACCCCTACGAGGCGCGCTTCAACGACTTCTTCGGCAACGAGAGTCCGGCCGCCTACAGCAGTCAGATCCAGATCGCGGGCGCCCCCTTCGCTGGGAAGGTGGCCCTGAACTCCGACAAGAACGTGGTCGAGAACGTCGGGCTGATCGAGCTCTACGAAACGGTCCTGGCCCGCGCCCGCGAGCTCTCGATCGACAATTCCTCCAACCCGGTGAGCACCGACGGAATCAACCAGGCCCTCCTCCTCGCCGCCACTCGTCTCTCGGTGCTCTATGAATTGCTGGCGCGCGAGGCCTATAGCGACGCCCAAGACTCCACCATCACCGTGACCGACGAGAGCGGCCTGGGCGGGGTGGCCTCCTTCACGCACGCCTTCCAGAATATGGAGGCCGATCTGATGCACGAGGAATTGGCGCTCCTGCGCGGCACCGATTTCCGCAAGAGCTACCCGGTCTACAACCGCATTTTCTGGAACTACGCCAAGGGCCTTGGCGAGGCCGCCTACAACGTCAACTACAACATCTACGACGAGGACCTCGACGGCTTCATCAACGAGGACGACGCCCGCACCCTCTACCCGCAGGGTCACGGCGATGCCTGGGGGCACTTTGTCTCCGCTCTTGGCATGCACTACACCCTCCTCCAGCAGCCGGTCTTCAGTTGGAAAACGCGTTCCGAGCTTTACTCCCTCATGCAGAACGTCCTCGAGGTCGACTTCCTCGATGAAAAGACCTTCGCCCAACTCGCGGCCGGCAAGGCCCGTGCCGGCCGCGATATCGTGCGCAACACCTACCGACTACACTACACCCAGGATCCCGATGGTCAGTGGCAGGGTTACACCGATGGCGCCGACCCGGCCCGCGCCTGGGGCGTTTCGGAATGGGCGACCCGTTCCGGGCAAGCCGCCCTCTTCGACTGGGCCGTCGCCAATGCCATCCTTCCCGGGGAAGCTGCCTCCGCCACCCCGGTCGGGAATCCGGAAAACCTCGACCGCATTGAACGCCTCGGGGCGGTTGCCGAGATTGGCGAAGTCGCCGGTGGCCTCTACGAAATTCAGGTCGCCATGGACGAGGCCAACGGCGGGGTCAACCCGCTCGGCTTCGACGCGGATGCCATCGCCTTCGACATCGACCTGGAGTTCTTCGAGAACGCTTCTGGGGGCGACCGACGGTCACATTTCGAGCAGATCTACAATCGAGCCCTGGCTGCCGCCAACAACGCCAAGGCAACCCTCGATTTTGCCACCCAGACCGAGAATAAGCTCCGCCGCATTGCTGATGATACCAACGCCTTGATAGGCGAGGCATTTTTGCAGGATCTCGATTACCGCAACCGCCTGATCGAAATATTCGGATCTCCCTATGACGGCACCATCGGTTTCGGAAAGGCCTATCCCGAGGGCTACGAGGGCCCGGATATACTCCTTTATGCTTATTTAGATAAAACAGAAATCGAAAAAATTGTCCCAACGCAGAATGGGGTAGGCGATGATAAGTATGATTTTATTGAGATTCAAACCCTTGAAAAAGTTCCTTTTGGGATTGGATTAACGAGCTCGAATATTGAGATTGACGGTCATCCCCTGAAGCAAATCTTAGTAACAGATTTATACAATGCAGCGCTGCCTGATGGTAATAGAAACGATGACCAGAATACTCAGCTGGACAGAGTGATCGATGTTTTTACGGAAAATGCCCTAGAAGATATCTACAGTGATCCTTCATCCACAAACAGAGTTGAGGTGGAGATACGAAGAGCCAGCGCGTATGCCTTTCAAGCAGACAGTGCCTGGGGCCAACGCACGAGCTATGGGAGGGCGCAGCAGGCTCTCGAAGCCATGCTATTGAGTGAACTGGAACTGAAGGAGAGCACCGAAGAGTACCTGGGCATGCTTAAGCATTACCACACCCTGGTGCTTCTTCTCGGCAATGAAATTGAACAAGCGGCGAGGCGGGAGGATTTGGAAGATCAGATTCAGTATACGCGAGTATCTGCTAGCGCCGCGCTGACAGCACTTGATATTTCGAAAGGGCTACTCGAGTTGACGAGTAACAGCTTGGCGGACGCAAACCTTGCTGCGCAGGAAGCTATCCCCGGAATCGTCGGATTTTCGAACGATGTATTCTCCTCTGTTGTGGGTGCGTTGTTGGTCTCCGATGGCCTCACGCAAGCAGGATTTGATACAACCAGAAACGTACTGGAGCAGTTGATTAAAGCAGGTGAACTTATTCGCGACGAATTGGTTGCTGATCTGGAACGTGATCTCGTTCGACTCGACGAGATTAATAGAATCGAAGAAAACTTGGCGGGGATTGCTCGTTTTGGTGCGGATGAAGGAGCGCTTCGTGCCGAAATCGGCACCCACATCCAGGAGCTGGAGATCAATCGGCAGGAGTATGTCACTGCGCTGGCGGAGGGGTTCCGCTTGCTGAAGGAGCGCGAGGCCTTCAACACGGGGATCGCCGCCGCGGCCCAGACAAACCGCTACGAAGACATCATCCACCGTCTCTCCCGCAACGAGGCGATGGGCAGGTACCAGACAGCCTTCAACCATGCCGCGCGCTACGCCTGGCTGGCGACCAAGGCCTACGACTACGAAACCAGCCTCGATCCGGGAGATCCAGCCGCCCCCGGCGCCCTCCTCGACCAGATTGTGAAGGAGCGCCAGCTCGGGCTCTGGATCGACGGCGCGCCCCAGGCCGGCCAAGGCGGATTGGCCGAGATTCTCAACCACTTGAATGGAAACTTCCAGGTCCTCAAGGGACAGCTGGGAATCAACAACCCGCAGTCGGAGATCGAGAAGATCTCGCTGCGCCGGGAGCTTTTCCGGATCATGCCTCATGACGAGGTAGTCGGCAGTGCCTCGAGTGACGATCGCTGGGTCGATGCGCTCAAGGCCCGAATCGAACCGGACCTCACCACCATGCCGGAGTTTACCCGGCACTGTCGGCCCTTCTCCACCGCGGAGGAAGGACCGCAACCGGGGATCGTCATCCGCTTCAGTTCCGAGATCAACAATGGCGTAAACTTTTTCGGGCGGCCCCTCGTCAGCGGTGACCATGCCTACAGCACCGCCAATTTCGCCACCAAGATTCGCGGCTTCGGCGTGTGGCTCGAGAACTATAAAGAGGCCGGACTCGCCACCACTCCACGCGCCTACCTCGTGCCGGTCGGCAATGACTACATGCGAACCTCGAGCAGCGCGGAGCCCATCACCCGCATGTGGAACGTGCAGGAACAACGCATCCCGACCCCCTACGTCATCAACGAGGCCAACCTGAGATCGCCCGGCTTCATCCCGACTCTTAACGGGGTGGACGGCGGCTTCGCGGACCTGCGTCGCCACGGTGACTTCCGCATGTATCACGATGGGGGCGAGGACGAGGCCGTCGACGAGAGCGAGCTGACTCTCGATTCGCGCCTCATCAGCCGCTCGGTGTGGAACTCCGAATGGCTCCTCATCATTCCCGGGGCCGGCCTCCACGTCGACCCCGACACCGGTCTCAAGCAACTCGCGGAGACCATCTCGGACATCAAACTCCACTTCCAGACCTACTCCAACCAAGGACAGTAACCCGGACCCACGCCACCACCATGAATACCTTCACGCATGTCCTCGCCGGCGCTCTCCTCTGCGCACTGAGCTTCACCGCCGCCCGCGGCCAAGGCTTCACCGATTCTTACGTCACCTTCTACGGAGAAGTCCGGCAGACCGGGGAAGCGCAGACTTCCCTTCTGCAGTCCGGCACCCTGAAGGTGACCTTCACCAACCAGTCGAAGGACGCGAACCGCGTCACTCTCTCGACGCCCCTGCGGCCCACCGGATCCGGAACCGCCAAGCCATACTCCTACGCGCTCAAAGTGCCGCTGGCTTATCTCCCCGAAGCCCCCCGCCTCGGCGAGTATCTCGCCATCGGTGGATCCGCTGCCGAATTCAAGATCGAAGATATCACCATCGATGGTAGCCCGGCCACCCTTCCTGACGGCAGCGCGGAGTTCTTCCCTCTGAGTTTCGCCAGTCGCGCCGACCAATATCGCCTCGACCTCCTCGTGGCAGGTGACAGCACCGACAGTGACGGCGACGGCCTGCCCGACTGGTGGGAGACCCAGCACGGACTCGATCCCACCCTCGCCGACGCCGATTCCGACCTCGATGGTGACGGCTGGAGCAACCTCAAAGAGTTCCAACTCGGCAGCGATCCGGCGAAGAGTAATCTCGACCCCGAACTTGCCACCGCCGAACTCCTCGTCCCGGAACTCGGACAAGCCGGCTGCCACCTGCAGTTCTTCGATTCGGACACCCCGGACTCGGACATCCAACTGGAGATCGACCCGTCCTCCCTCGCCGGTTTTTCCTTGCGCTGGTCCGGTCTGCCCACGCGATCTGCCGACAGTCCGCCGCTCACCCTCGCTTCCCTGCAAGCCGGCGAACTCACCCTCGTCCATGAGGACACCGCAGTGCGCCAGGCCACCTTGCCCATCTCCTTCAGTGACGGCGGCGAGCAACAATCCGCCACCGTTCTCATCCGCGTGACCACACCGAGCACCAGCGATGGCAATGACGCCGCGCTTTGGCTCGACGCCGCCGACCTTTCAGTGAACGAACCTCTCGCCAGCTGGAGCGACCGCTCCGGCAACGGGCGCCACGCCCTCCAACCGGTGGCAGAGAACCGTCCCATGGTTTCGGATTTCGCCGCACGCCGCTCCGTGCATTTCAGCGAGCGCACCAGCCACCTCTTCTTCCAGAACGAGGCCATCCCGTCCGGGGACCACACCATCCTCGCCGCGTGGCAAGCCAGCGGATCACGGAACGATTCCCAGGTCCTCTTCTCGAGCAACCGCGGCTTCCTCCAACTCGATCCGACCGCCGAGGCGGTCTCCTATCCCGGCGCTCCATTCTACCAAGCCGATGGACACGCGGTGCGCGGTTACCAGTCCGCCACCGGCACCACGGCCACCAGCATCTTCCGCCGCGAGGGCTCCACCCTGCAGAACATCTTCGGGCTTTCCTACAACGGGGAAGAAGTCGCTCCCAAGCTCATCGACCCGGTCCTGCCCACCATCGGGGCGCGCCGCCTCGCCCTGCCGGTGGCGGATCCCATCACCAACGGCTTCCGGGGAAGTTTGCACGAACTCATCGTCTTCCCCTCCGCCCTACCCGAACAAAAGCTGCGAGACGTGCACGACTACCTCCAGTCCAAGTGGAGCGGATATGTCACCTGGGACTTCAGCACCAGCCTGCGCCCCGTCACCCTCACCGCGACCGGAACCGGCCGACACATCATCCGCGGCGGCCATGGCACGGACGACCTGCGCGGCGGCGACACCCACAACATCCTCTCCGGGGGCGGCGGCCCGGATACCCTGCGTGGCAGTGCGGGTCTCGATACCTTTGTTTTTGGTGGGGTCGATACCGGACGCGATGTCGTGATCGACTTTGATCTTGAGAACGACGTGATCGATCTCTCGGCCCTCTACTGGGGCCAGAGCAGCGACGCCCGTGAGTTCCTGGCGATCCGACTGGACACAAACTTCAGCACCCCGGTTCCCACCCTCGACACCGTCCTGCTTGTGCAGCGCCCCGACGCCGCCACCCAGGAGATCGTCCTGCGCAACACCGTCCTCGGTGCACAAGAGCTCATCGAACTCATCGTGGAGGGCCGCATCCGCATGGGCGGGTTGACCATCCCGACCGAAGTGGCCCTCGCCTTTGCACCCGGCTCGGAAGACAGCACTGTCCTCAGCGAGTCCCGCCGCGAATCCTTCACGGTGGAAGTGACCCGCAGCGGTGACGGTGTGGCCGGCGCCCTCGAGGTGCCGATCGGATTGTTCCAGGATGCCCTCGGCAGGGACTTCGCTCTCGAGGGTGATGCCAGGGTGGACGGGCAACGCGCCGTGGTTCAGTTCGCGCGGGGGGAGAGCACCAAGCTCATCACCTTCCACGCCGTCCCCGATCTCGAGAGCGAGGGGACCGAACGCTGGGAGACCTCCGTCCTGCCTCACTTCCGCTACGACGTGGCGGGGGCACCGCTCGCGCGGAGCGTGAGCGATGAGCCCTTCGTTCGTCTCGCCGTCATCGAGCCCAACGCCCTCACTTCCGGGCAAGCCGCCCGCGTGCGTGTGATCCGCGATGGCTCGACAAGCTCACCACTCACCGTGACCCTCGATCTCGATGGCACCGCCCTCGAAGGAACCCACCTCAACAGTATTCCGCGCAGCGTGACCATTCCGGCCGGAGTGAGCTCCACCACCATCGAGATCACCACGGCGGAGGGTTGGGACGGCAGCATCACCCGCATGGCGATGCTGCGCCTTGTCGCGGATGACGGCTACCTCCTCGCTCATCCCCACGAAGCCACCGTCTACGCCTCCAACACCGCGGCAGAGGCCGATGCGGCCGGCTTCGACCGCTGGCTCACCGCTGCCACCCATGGAGAACTCACCGGTCTGCTCGACCTTCTCCGCAGTGACCACGCCGGGGAACTCGGCGACTACCTGCGCGCCTACGCACTGGGGCACAGTTCTCCTGAGAATGCTTCGGGCGAGGGTCTCTCCTTCCGCCTGGTCGGGAACCGGCCCGAGCTCACCTCCCGCCTGGCCACCACCGCCGCCGATCTGCATTGGCAGGTTCAGTCCACCGCCGACGCCCAGGCATGGACCGATGTCAGCGCGACCTTCACGAGCCATCTCTCCACCGAGGGACTCACCCTGCTCGGACCACCGATCCCGGAGTCCGGCTCCGGACAGCTCTATCGGCTCAACTTCTCGCTGCAGGGAGGATCGCGGCTCACGGAAGGGCTCAACGGTCTCGCCCCGACCAGCGATTACGGGATGAGCGGACCTGCCGACTGGCGCGCCGACCCGGACACCGGACATCTCCTCAGCACTTCCGCCACCTCCGGGTCCCTCAGCCGGCTCATTGTCCAGGTTGAGGCCCCGACGCAACTTCAGTTCGCCCTCTCGGTATCGGGCGGAGACGGCAGCGACCGCCTCGCCTTCTCGATCGATGGTCAACTTGTCGCCGAAACCACCGGGGAAGAAGTCCTTGTCGATCGCACCATCGACCCCTCCGGTGGTCCCGTTCTCCTGATGTGGGAGTTCCAACGCAGCTCCGGCACCGCCGTGATTGCAACGCAGAAACCCGGGGGCTCCCCCTTGCCCGGCAACGAGTAAGCTGCCAATCATCCCCTCGTGAAGATCCTCCCCTTCATCACCAACTCCCTGGCCATCCTGTTCATTGTGACGGCCGTTGGTTGGATGCAGCGCGAGGGCGAATTCGCCCCTCGGCAATGACGGGCAGGATGTCCCCGACTCCGACTCCGATCCTGATGTCTACGGATTCAACGCGACCATCGAGGGAAATGAAAAGTTCATGCGCCTCAAGGGGACCGAAGCACCTTCAGTGATCTCTAGCGATTCTCCAGGGACTGAACAATTCCCCGCGCAATCAGCCCGGCCAGCAGTTGGTTCCCGCGAGCATTGGGATGCACACCGTCGTGGGCCAACAGTTTGGCATTACTGGTCCAGGCCCCTCCGGGACGAACGACGATGCTCTCGCTCTCCATGCAGGCCATGAAGCCCGCACGCAGATCGACCAAAGTCGCGCCGGTTGCTTTTGCCACTTTTCGTGTGATGTCGGCATAGGCATCGCACTTCGCGTTCCTCTCACCGACCTTCTCTTTCATGATCGCCAGGGTGGCGAGCACCGGTCTTACTCCGGCCGCCTTGGCTTGAGTGACGAGATCAGTGAGAGCCTTCTCAAAAGCCTCGGGAGTGGTCTTGCGCCACCAGACATCGTTCACCCCGATAGAGATCACCGCGACATCCGCCTTGTCTTCGGCGAGGGTTTCAGAGAAGGGCCGCGGCTGGGTGTTTCCAAAGTGGGCCGTGCCTTTGTCACCGTAGCGGAGTGTCAGGACCCCACCACCATTCACGCCGTGATTGATCAATTTCACACCCAGGTCCTTGGTTTCCTTGCTCTCGGAAATCGCCTTCTTGATCACGTTGAGATAGCCGCCTCCCCAGGTGATCGAGTCGCCATAAAACGAAATCACCGTTCCGGATTTCTTCAACGGCGTATTGTCACCAGTGAGTTCCAACAGTCCTTCAACTTCATAGAGAGCGCGACGTTGGGCATCGGCTTCCGATGAGAGATTAACAGGAAGATTAACCGGAATCACCAAGTCACCGGTCGGAAGTAGTTTTCCATCACTGGAAAGTTTTGCAGGATATGTCCCGGCCGGGAATCCCGCCGGATCGACAAATCCGATCTGCCGCAACTGCTCTTTCGTCAGTGCCGTTTCATCCTTGCCAAAACGAATCGTTCCACCGCCCAGGACCATCATTACTTTGTCCCGATCCCAACTGACTTTCGAACTATCAGCAAAGTTGAATTCACCATCCTGACCGGGATCAATTCGCGCATCGCCCTGCAGATCGAGCACTCCGACCCGCTCCTTGTGCCCGTGTAATTCCAAGGTCGGAAGTTCTCCCTGGAAAGTCACCGGAACATGATCAGCGATTTGTTCGTCGGTTCCCCAGCGGAGTATCCCGTTCTCAATCATCACCAGGGAGCTTGGGATGACATTTGTTCCAGCCGCTCTCGCCATGATGGTTGCACCCCGGGGCAGACCTCCCACCTTCACCGCGCCACTCAGGGTGTTCGCCTTGTCACCGGCAAAGGTCGTGCCGTGAGCGGCGAAGACCAGGTCCCCCGCTCCGGTAATCTCACCGCGCCAGGTCATGGTGTTTCCTCCTCCATTTCTCACGGTGAACGTTGCGCCCTTGTGAATCGCAATCGTTCCATCGTGGGTTCCGTTCGGACCATGCGCATCCCATTGCGCATTCCCGGAAACATCGAAGTCATGAGTGGTCGAAATCCGCGCCCCCATCACCAGGGCTCCCCCGTTCAAGGTCACCGGTTTTGTCCCGGAACCGAGAGCGACCGCATGACTGAGCATCAAGCTCCCACTCTCGATCACGAAGCCACCCGTATACCCCGAGTTGTCGCCTCTGACCTGCACGATCCCACCTTCCACTCCGCCAATCGAAATCTGCCCGCTGCCTGTCAGATCTCCGGTGATCAGCAACTTCTCTCCGCCAAGATAATGACGATTTTGATTCGCCATGGAAATTTCACCCGACAATTTCAGATCGCTTGCCATCGTTACTGAAGCCGTTTTGTTCATACCCACATCGCCGGGCAGCTTTGCAAATTCAATACGCCCGCCGTCGACCAACTCGAGGGACTCTCCCCGAATCTCAATCGCATTCAATGCCCCGGGATCAAAGATCACTGAGCGCATTTTAACGCTCTTAGCCAGGCTCACATTCACCGACTCCGTCGGAGCCGTCAGCTTCATGACATCCCCCTTCCCGGTCCAAACATAATCCAGCCCAAGCGAAATCCCGGGAGTGCCCAGTAACAAAACAACAGCTTGAAGACTCTTCGAATGATTCATTTCACCCTTACTGGGATGACCTTGCCCATTCTATCACGCCGAAACCCGCGAGGCCTTGGGCTAACGGATCCAGGACAACCTTTGGGATGAATGCCGCAAAATACAATTTCAATGTCCCGGAAGCAGCCTAATCCCAGATCGACTCTCGGGGATCCTCTGGTGCTGGTGCGGGGTCGTCACACTTGAAAAAGAAGAGGTGCCGACTTTACCCCACCAAATCTCCGATACTTCCGAATCCGGGCTCGAAGAGTCTTCTGAAGGTGCGCGCGGCATAGCCATCGGTCATGCCTGCGAGGAAGTCGCAGACGAGGCGCGCCTTTTGCTCAACGGTCTCCGCTTGTTGGATCTCGGCGGCATCGGCGTCTGGAAGCAAAGCGAAGTCCTGACCGTCGATCGCTTCGCCGAGAACGTAACGTTTCTCCATCACCTGCCAAAGCTGACGCAGCATGTAGCTCCCCTTGTGCTCGAGTTGCTTGAGTTGCGGGGAGAGGAAAACCACCTCAAATGCAAGCTGCTTGAAGAGTTCGCACTCGGCCCTGATTTCTTCGTCGATCACGACCTCAAAGGCGTAACGATGACTGGTCGCGCTGAGGAGATTCACGGCACCGACCAGGTGGGCCGATTGAATGTATCGTCCGATTCTCTTGCCCACGAATGGCTCGATTCGCTGTCCCCGAATGGCTTGTAGAAGCGCGCCCAAGGGAGCGTCATCGGAAATTGCATGCCCCTTCCTTTCGGCCCACCGCTCGATGCGCTCCACCGTTAAAAATCCCGCCTTCACCGAATCCGCCAAGTCATTCAACGAATAGGCCGTATCGTCGGCCCAGTCCATGATCTGACACTCGATTGATTTGAAGCCATCGCGCTCCTTGCCTGGCGTAAGTTCAGCGGGAAAATCATTACCACCCATGGCCCAACTGAGATGTTTCTCCTGGGCGTCATAGAGAAAATGATTCTTCGGGAGCTTACCCGTCGTCGTCTTAAGTTCGGACCACAGGGATTTATATTTCAGGACCCCATCCAGGAAAGCCCTCGAAGGGTCCATCCCCTTTCGGCTTTGCGAAAAGATTCGCTCGGTCAGCAATCGCAGAGTTTGGGCATTCCCCTCGAACCCACCATAGCCCGCCATGAAGTGATTGAGCGAGCGCTCGCCGGCATGGCCGAAGGGGGGGTGTCCGAGATCGTGGGAGAGGCAAATCGCTTCGACCAAATCTCCATCAATGTGGAAATCGTCGTGAAGAAGATCGCTGGAATGTGCGAGCCAATGACAGATTGATTTTCCAATCTGTGCGACTTCGAGCGAGTGGGTCAATCTGGTACGATAGAAATCGTACTCGCCACTCCAAAAGACCTGGGTCTTGCTCTGCATGCGGCGGAAGGCAGGAGTGTGAAGAACGCGGTCCCGGTCGATCTGGAAGGGCGAGCGGAAGTCACCCGAAGTGTCGTAGCCGGAAGCCCGCTCGGTGTCGAAAGCCTGGTAAAATCGATTCTGCACGCCCGAGAACTAACGCGATTCGAAAATTCTTCAAGCGCTGTCGAAATACCCTGATCATCCTGAGCGGCACTCCTGGGCACCAAGACCCGATGACAGCCCAGGTCAATCAAGCCAGGGAAATAAGATAACGACAGGGTTTGCGGCGTCGGCTGTTGGCGATTGGCTGTTGGCGATTAGCCCGATCGACCGCACCATCCACCGCGAGAAAGCTAAGAGCCAAACGCTAAACGCCATGGTGCGCAGGGCCTTTGGCTCCGCCCCGATCCCTTGATCACCCTGGATGGCCGCCTTAAAAATCATTCTTCGAACGCCCCACGATTCCGGTCTCTTTCACGGCGGTCGCCGTGATCCAGGATCCCAAAGCAGTCCCCTCTCGGTCAATCAATCTTCTCCTCACGCCCTTTCGCCGAGACCGGATTGGGCCGGGCCACCACCTTGCCCGGCAAGGTCACCTCATACTCACTGATGCGGGGAACCTTCCGGGGAAAATCGGTGCTGACAAATTGCGCACCACTCGCAAGTGCTTTTTGGGCACGGCCGGGATCGTTCGCTCTCGCCTCTATCGTTTCCGCATCAGCGCGGGTCCGGACCATAAATCCAGTTTTCACCAGTCTTTGAATCTCAGCAAAGCCCCCAACGGGATCATTCCGTTTCATCCAGGCAGCCGCCGGATGCGTGGGATCGACACTGACAAAGAGAAGTCGTTTCTCCAGGGAGGGGTTCCCCTTGAGATAGAGATCCCGATGCCCGCCTCCGTTGTCGAGACAGAACATGACCTTGCCGCGGACGTCGTCCAAGAGTGGCCACCCCTTTCCTGAGACAGCTTCCCGCAAGGTCACGGCATCGCCCCGGACGGAATCGGGCGTGATTAATTGGGATCGCTGAAAAACCGAAAGGATTTCCTTCTCAAGTTCCTCCATTCCGGCGCGATCAAAGGCAATCGGCTTGGGCCCAAAGGGAACCTCGGCACGGTCCTTGAGTTCCACCAGAATCATGATCGGGATATGGCGGGGATGCTTGGTCGACCAATCCTTCACCGCCCCGAGCGCGCCCTTGAAAGTGGGATGCGCCGAGCGGGCATCGATCCTGGGGACGTGGAGCACTTTGATTCCCGACTTGCGCATGGGGTCGTCGGCCGAAGCATCTGCCGAGGCATAGCGCCCGCCCTCCGGATCAGCGAAGACATCGAGTTCAAAATGCCTCAGCCCGGACTCGAGTTGCTCTCCGAGGGGCTTGCGAGTGTAGTCCCAAGCCGTGGTGGCGCGTTGACTAAAGACCCCAAGGAGCTTCATCTCATCGGCCGTGGGAGCGACGTGATAAGAGTTATGGGTGCCCATGATTTGGATCTGATTCAGCCGCAGGCCCTCGGCAGAGGCCAGGGGCATCATCAAGATCCCCGCCAAAAAAGTGAGTAACTTCATCATGATTTATTTTAAAAGGGTGAGGGCACAGGGCTCTTGGTCTGGCCGGAGTCCCTGACCCAGGCGGGATGTTTTACGCCACCCCGGATGGCTCCGACAAGCCCTACCAAGGGGCTGCTGCGGTAGTAAATTTTCAAGCCACCTCGATGAGCGCTGCCATCATACTTTTCGGGAGCCATGCCGACCCAAGCCTCGCTGTGATCGGGAATCTTGAACCACTCATCTGGCGAGTCTCGAAACCAAAAGCCATCAACCTGATCGTAGGATCGTATTCCGGGGATCTCGAGAGTTGAGCCATTCTCGGGAATGACCCGAATCTGAGAAAGCCGGCTACCGGCAAGCCCTGCGAAAGTGACCTTCCCCGCGGATGCTTTCCTTGGCGGATCTTTCGGCTTTGCCGGGATTGCTTTGGGCTTCGGAGGAACCGGTTTTTTCTTCGAGGCCCGTTGCGCAACAAACGGACGAGCCACCGGATCCGAGCTACAACTCACGAGGAAGGACCCCAGAACGAGCATCATCCAAATCGACTTCATGACTCGAAGCATCGCGAAGGCCCCTCCCTGCCGCGAGTTAAAAAAGCGTCAGGAAATGACAGGGTGACATTGACAGATCCCGATCCTTTGGTCTTCTCACGTGTAATGAATAGTGCATTGGAATGTTTCTGGGTGGCGTTGCGACTGGGCCTGACCTCATTTGGAGGTCCGGTGGCTCACATCAGCTACTTTCGCGAAGAATACGTCACGCGGCGCAATTGGATCAGCGAAGCACGCTTTGGGGAGCTGATGTCGCTGACGCAATTCATTCCCGGCCCCGGGAGCAGCCAACTTGGGGCCGCCATCGGCCATGAACGCGCCGGACTGCCCGGTGGTCTCGCGGCCTGGGTGGGCTTCACCCTGCCCTCGGCGCTGGTTCTGGTTCTGGTGGCACTGGGAATCGGCGACCTCTCGGGCGACCACGCTTCCGGCGCTCTTCGTGGACTGAAGCTCGTTGCCCTCGCGGTGGTCACCGGAGCCTTGCTGGGGATGCGCAAATCCCTCGCACCCGACCTTCGACGCCTCGCTTTGGCTCTCTTCGTCCTCGTTATCCTTTGGTTTTTCACAGCACCCTGGATGACCCTGGTGATGATTACTTTCGCCGGATTTGTGGGGGTCTTCACCCTCTCGGCGGGTGAGGAAATCGAAAAGAAAAAGACCTCCGGTCGCGGGTTTCTCGGTTGGGTTGCCCTGATCGCTTTCTTTGTCCTTCTCTTTCTTTCTCTGGGTGACCAGGGCCCACTCGCCGGGATTTACCGCGCCGGATCCCTCGTCTTCGGTGGCGGACACGTCGTCCTCCCCCTCCTCCAGGAAAGCATGGTTCCTGAATATATGGACAAAGAAATCTTCCTCGGCGGCTACGGAGCGACCCAGGGCGTTCCTGGTCCCGTCTTCACCTTTGCGGCATTTCTTGGAGCAAAGGCCAATATTTTCGGCAATCCCTGGCTGGGAGCCGGCGCCGCGCTCATCGCCGTCTTTCTCCCCGGCATGCTCCTTTTGGGCGGAACCTTGAAGATCTGGGGTCGCCTGCGCGGTAAGCGCTGGGCTCAACGGGCGGTCAACGGGGCCAATGCCGCCGTTGTCGGAGTCCTCGGAGTCGCCCTGATCCGCATGGCCACCGACGGCACGATCAGCGGGTGGGGCGATGCCCTCGGAGTCGCCGTGCTCTTCCTCATTCTCAGCCGAAAGCTCGTCCCGGTCTGGGCGCTCGTCCTGATCTCGGCCGGTGGCGGTGCTCTTCTTTTCTAGAAGGCCCCGAGATGCTTGCTTTCAGGAAACTTTCCGTTCATCGTCCCCGCCCCGCGAAAAAGTGCGGGGTTTTGCCATGGGAAAGACTCTTTATCAGAAAGTTTGGGATGCTCACACGGTGAGCGGTTTGAGCGACGGACGCACTCAGCTCTTCATCGGAACGCACCTTATTCACGAGGTCACCAGCCCTCAGGCCTTCGGGATGCTCCGGGATCTGGGCCTGCCGGTGAAATACCCTACCCGAACCTTCGCCACCATCGATCACATCGTCCCCACCGAGAACCAGGACCAGCCCGCTGATCCTCTCGCTGCCGATATGATCAATGCCATCCGCAAGAACTGTGATGACTTCGGCGTGACCTACTTCGATCTCAAGTCCGGAAAACAAGGCATCGTCCACGTGGTCGGGCCCGAGCAAGGCATCACCCAACCCGGATCGACCATCGCCTGTGGCGACTCCCACACCGCGACCCACGGAGCTTTTGGCGCGATTGCTTTCGGCATCGGCACCACCCAGGTGCGCGACGTCCTCGCCACCCAGACCATCGCGATGGAAAAGCTCAAGGTCCGCCGCATCGAGGTCAACGGCACCCTCCGCCCCGGAGTTTACGCCAAAGATCTCACCCTTCACATCATCCGCCTCCTCGGAGCCAAAGGCGGCATTGGCTACGCCTACGAGTATGCCGGAGACACCTTCGACAATTTCACCATGGAAGAACGCATGACGGTGTGCAACATGGCCATCGAGGGCGGAGCCCGTTGCGGATATGTCAATCCGGACGAAACCACTTTCGAGTTCCTCAAAGGTCGCCCCTATTCTCCATCCGGAGACAAATGGGACACCGCTGTCGAAGAATGGAAGTCCTTTGCTTCCGATACCGACGCCGAGTTCGATGACATCATCGTTATCAACGCCGAAGACGTCGAACCCACCGTGACGTGGGGAATCTCACCCGACCACGGCATCACCATCGGTGAAAACATTCCTGATCCCGCGACTGCTCCGGCTGAGGAAAAAGCCGTCATTGAGGAAGCTCTCGCTTACATGAAGCTACCGGCCGGAACGCCCATCAAAGGGATTCCCATTGATGTCGCCTTTATCGGATCCTGCACCAATGGCCGACTTTCAGACTTCCGCGAAACCGCAAAATTCCTCAAAGGCCACAAGGTCGCCGACGGGGTCAAAGCGATCGCGGTTCCCGGTTCTCAAATCACCGCCATCCAGTGCGAGCAGGAAGGGATTGATAAGATCTTCGAAGCCGCCGGATTTGAATGGCGCGCCGCCGGGTGCTCGATGTGTCTGGCGATGAACCCCGACAAACTGATCGGAGATCAAATCTGCGCGTCCTCGTCCAACCGAAACTTTAAAGGCCGCCAAGGCTCTCCAATTGGACGCACCGTCCTGATGTCTCCCGTCATGGTCGCTGCCGCCGCCGTGGAAGGCTGCATTGCCGACGCCCGTGAAACCTTCGATGTCACTTCCGACTCAGCCGTCGCTTAAACCTGAAAAGACCCCATTAAAGCCATGAAAAAAATCCTGCTACTCGCTCTCTCTTTCGTCATCCTGCCCCTCGCCGCCCAAGAAAACGGAAAAGAGCTTTCCCCTGCCGAGCAACTGCTCAAAATCATGAAATTTGAGCAAACTGTCCTGGAGGGCGGGGAAGCCGGATTCACGATGGTCGAACAAAGCCTCGCCGGCCAAGGTCTCAATAAGGAGGAAATGGCCCAAGTGAAAGACGCTTTCATGGCCTACATGGACAAAGTCGCCACCGATCCCAAGCTCAAGGCCAAAACCAAGGAGATTTACGAAGGAGCCTTCACGAATGACGAGATTCTCGAATTGATCGCCTTCTATCGGACCCCGATCGGTCAGAAATCAATGGAGGTCATGCCGACCCTGACCGGCGAGATCATGAACTTTAGCCAGCAGCTTGCTCAAAAACACGTGGGATCGTTTCAGGACGCCCTGACCAAAATCATCGAGCGCAAAACCGCCCGCGAGCAAAAGGAGGCTGAGTAAAACAAACAACACGACGGCGATCCACCAGGGGCCGACATTGAAACCGACGGCAGCAACCCGGCACACGGCGACAGTCTCAGCAACTCAATGGCCGGTTCCTATTAACATCAGCTTCATGAAAATACTCATCGCTCTTCTTCTCTCCGTTTCTCTCTTCGCACAAGGCAGGGAGAAACAAGCCATTGACATCACCACTCTCAAGCACCCGGTCAAACCCGCCCTCTGGAAGATCGAAGGCAAGGATCTGGAAAAGCCCTCCTACCTCTTCGGGACCATCCACCTCGGTGACCCCCGCGTCACGACCCTCCACCCGGATGCCGAAAAAGCCTTCATCGCCTCAGACCATTTCTATGCCGAGATCGACCTCGACCCGGCCAAACAAATGGCCCTCTCGGCCAAGCTGATGCGTCAGGATGACAAAACCCTCTCCGACTCCATCGGACCGGATCTCGCCAAAAAACTCAACAAGGCCCTCCAAGCGATCAATCCCGCTCTCAGCATCCAACCCTTTGAGCCGATGAAAACCTGGGTCATCGGAGTCACCATGCCCACCCTCGGAATGCAGCTGAGCGGAAAAAAAGCATTGGACGCCGTTCTCTACGAACGTGCTCAAAAGGAGAATAAAACAGTGGGAGCTCTCGAAACTGCCGACAGCCAATTAAAAATCTTCGACGACTTAACGGAAGCGGAGCAAGTCTCCGTCCTCGAGTCCACCCTCGAATCACTGGCCAAGGAAAAGAAGGCAGGCAAAGACTCCATGAAAGAACTCCTCAATCTCTACCTCACCGAAGATGTCCCCGAGATCGGAAAGTTCCTCACAAAAATGATGAAAGAGACCAATCCTGAAGATCAGGATCTTTCGGATCGACTCATGAAGACGCTTCTCGATGATCGAAACATCACGATGACCGAAACCATCGCCAAAGCCCTCGCCGACACGCCAGGGAAAGCTCACTTCTTCGCCGTCGGCGCCGCTCACTACACTGGCGCCACCGCTATCCAAGCCCTCCTCACCAAGAAGGGCTACACCATTTCTCCAGTCTTCAAATAACAGTTCACCACCTCTTCAGTCATGGCCATTACACCCATCACCCAAGTCTCCGGCACCGCCGTCCCCATCCCCGGGGCTGACATCGATACCGACCGCATCATCCCGGCACGCTTCATGAAGTGTGTCACCTTCGACGGACTCGGCGAATTTGCATTCTACGATGTCCGCTTCGATCCGGTCACCGGTGAAAAGACCGAGCACCCACTCAACGAAGAACGCTTCAAAGGAGCCTCCATCCTTGTGGCTGGCATCAACTTTGGGTGTGGTTCCTCTCGGGAGCACGCTCCGCAGTCCCTCACCAAATACGGTTTCACGGCCATCATCGCCGAGTCATTCGCCGAAATTTTCTACGGAAACTCCACGACGCTTGGCCTGCCATGCGTCAGCTCCACCAAGGAGAACATCGATGCGCTCAAGGCGGCCTGTTCCGCCGACCCCACCTTGGAGGTCACCATCGACCTTAACGCCATGACGGTCACAGCGGGCGACTTGTCCTTCGCGGTTGAGATGCCGGATTCCGCGCGCCACGCCCTTCTCTCCGGACGGTATGACCCGATCAAAGAGCTCATCGACAATCAGGAAAAAATTCAAGCCACCGCCGCTTTGCTCTCATACGTGAGCTAAATTCAGCCTGGCCATCTTCCCTCAAAGACGCCCCTATTTCATCCAGGCCAGGAACTCGACGTTCCCATCGGTTCCGGTAATGGGCGAAGTCATGAGCCCCGACCACTCACGACCGAGTTCTTCGGTGATGAAGGTGCGGATCTTATCGACGGCTTTTTGATGGAGTTCGGAATCTCTGACGATGCCGCCCTTCCCCACTTCCTCGCGGGAGAGTTCGAACTGTGGCTTGATCAGGGAAATCACCGAACCTCCTTCCTCAAGGATGGAGAACGCTGAAGGTAAAACCTTGGTGAGTGAGATGAAGGAAAGGTCCATTACGACGAGCATCACTCGTTCACCGATATCATCGACGGTGAGGTTTCGGGCATTGAAGCGCTCCTTTGAAACGACGCGATCATCGCTCCGAAGCTTCCATACGAGTTGATTCGTACCCACGTCAATGGCATGAACTTTCTTCGCCCCATGTTGAAGCATGCAGTCGGTGAAACCTCCGGTTGAGGCCCCGAGATCGGCACAAACCCACCCCGTGGGATCGATCTCAAATTCACGCAACGCGCCCTCGATTTTAAAGCCGCCGCGTCCGACGAATTTCGGCTTCTCCTTCACCCTCAGATCTGCGTCCCCGGCGACCTTCTGGCTCGGCTTGGAAATCCGCTCGGTTCCCGTCATGACCTCGCCCGCCATGATCAGTCGCTTGGCCTGCTCACGGGAGTCACAGAGCCCGCGTGCCACCAGAAGCGAATCAACTCGTAGTTTTGCCATTAGCTTTCGACCTCCGCGAGGTTGATGGCATTGATAAACTGTCGGAGCAAACCAAAGTCGCGACGCCGGTGTCGGAGGACAATGCGGGGTAATTCCGCGAGTTCCGGCTCGTTCCCTTCCTCTTTGAGAGCTGGGGTTTGCTTGATCTCTCCTGACTTCACCATCGCAGGGAAATTTTGATTCAGCTCCTTCACCGCGGCATCCGACAGGGAGGTCTGCAAACGGATCACAAGACGATCTCCGACATAGCGGTAGGAGTGAAAATTATTGTAGAAACCCGTAATTTCCTCGATCGCTTCATCGACGCTGTCGGTGACTTTGAAGAGATGAAAATCAGATTCCGAGATCATGCCGAGACGAAAAAGGTGTTCCTCGACAAACTGCTTCCATGCCTTCCAATAAGTCCCGCCGGGAGCATCGAGGCACACAATCGGGTAGAGCTTGGCCTTGCCGGTCTGCATGAGGGTGAGCGCTTCAAAGACTTCATCCTGGGTCCCCACTCCGCCGGGCATTCCGACTCCGGCATCGGATTCCTTCACGAAGGCCAATTTGCGGGTGAAGAAGTAATTGTAGTCGATTAACTTGGGATCACCGGCGATGAATTCATTGGCGGAGGCCTCGAATGGCAGGGTGATGTTCAATCCAAAACTGTGCTCGGCGGTCGCACCTTCATTTCCGGCCGCCATGATTCCGGGCCCGGCTCCGGTGATGGTCATGAAGCCCTTCTCCGCCATGCGACGGGAGAACTCTACTGCGGTTTGGTATTCCTTTTCCTCCGGCTTGGTCCTGGCAGAGCCAAAAAGGGCGACCTTGCGTTTCCCCCGGAACGGGTGAAACACCTCGCTCGATTTCTTCAACTCCTTCAGAGTCCGGTTTGCCATCTTGAAATCAGCATGATCAGCCGGGCCTTTGGCCATTCCAACCGCCGTGGAAATCATCTCCGCAAGCAGACAATAATCCCCCCCTCCTCCCACCGATTTCGCGAGATCAAGAATTCGTTGATCGAGTTCCTTATCACCGGTGGTATCGATAAAATTACACCTTGAATCAGGCACCATCCCGGCGGTCAAATCCCGGTACAGCGGTGGCTGTTTTGCTCTCTTGGCAGACATGGCCTTCAATCTGGACCGATTCTCACACGCTGACAAACCTCCACTCTTGAATTTCTCAAAAAACCTTAAAGAATGCCGCGTGGCCACGACCAATACAGACGACCTTCGCATCGCACGCATCGACCCTCTCATTTCTCCTGCCGTCCTTTCCTATCAACTTCCTCTGAGTGAAACGGCAGCCCAGCTGGTCTCATCGGCCCGGACCGGAGCCGAAGATATCCTCAAGGGGAAGGATGATCGCCTTCTCGTCGTCATCGGACCTTGCTCCATTCACGACCCCTCGGCAGCCATCGAATATGCCGGACGCCTTAAGGAAGCAGCCGAACTCTACTCCGATGATTTGCACATCATCATGAGGGTTTATTTCGAGAAACCCCGGACGACCGTCGGTTGGAAAGGCCTCATCAACGACCCGGATCTCAACGACTCTTTTGACATCAACAAGGGACTCCGCACCTCCCGCGAACTCCTGCTCCAGCTCGCTGAGATGGGAGTCCCTGCCGGAACTGAATTCCTCGATGCGATCTCACCTCAATACGTCGCCGACCTGATTGCCTGGGGAGCGATTGGCGCCCGGACGACCGAATCCCAGGTCCACCGCGAGCTCGCTTCCGGCCTCTCGATGCCGGTCGGCTTTAAGAATGGCACCGGCGGGTCGATTCAAATCGCCCTTGATGCCATCGGCGCGTCATCAAAGCCCCATCATTTCCTCAGCGTGACCAAGCAAGGCGTCTCCGCCATCGTCACCACAACCGGTAATGATGCCTGCCACCTCATTTTGCGCGGCGGAAAGAGCGGACCAAATTTCACGCGTGAGGAAGTTGAACCCGTGAGCGCCAAGCTTCGTGAGCTCGGCCTTCCCGAGCAACTCATGATCGATTGCTCCCACGGAAACTCGAATAAGGACTATCGCAACCAGCCCAAGGTCGCGGCAGATCTCTGCGAACAAATGGCCAATGGGGCCAAAGACATCGCCGCGGTCATGATCGAATCGAACATGGTGGAAGGAAACCAGAAAATCTCCGATGAGATGGTCTACGGGCAATCGGTCACCGATGCCTGCATCAATTGGCAAACCACCGAGGACGTCCTGAAAGCATTTGCCCGGGCCGTCCAGGATCGTCGCGCTAAAAAATGACCAAGGATGATGTGATCACTGCCCTGCTGCAGAAACTGGAAGCCAAGATCGCCGTCACGAAATCCGCGCTCGCCGAATCAAGCGAGAGTGCCAGCGGAGACGAGACGAAATCCGAGGGTAAATATGACACCCGCGCCATCGAGGCCGCTTACCTTGCCGAGGCCCAAGCGGAGCAACTGGCTCTCGCCGAGGAATCACTCGTGACCTTTAAGCGGTTTGACCCGCGTGCCTACGAGATCAGCGACGAAGTCGGACCTGGCGCCTTGGTCGAAGTCGATCAAGAGGGCGAAATCTGCTTCTACCTGCTCGCACCGACAGCGGGTGGATTAATGACTGAGTATCTGGGCTGCGATGTCACCGTGATCACGCCGGACTCCCGGCTTTACCAGGAGCTCAGCGAGAGAAAAATGGGCGACGAATTGGAGAGTCCCCCGCTCATGGTCACCGGTCTGGAGTAGCGCAGGCCGGTCGCTTGCGCTTCTTCCTACGATCTCGCCTTGATCACGCGGGCGAGGACTTCCTCATAACCCGCCATCACCCCACCGAGATCTTCACGGAAGCGGTCCTTGTCCATTTTCTCGCCGGTCGCGGCGTCCCAGAGACGACAGGTATCCGGGCTCACTTCATCAGCAAGGACGATCTTGCCATCACTCCCCTTGCCAAACTCGATCTTAAAATCAATGAGCTTCATCCCGCACTCGAGAAAGAATCCCTTCATGACCTCATTGATCACGAGTGCCTGGGTTTTCAAAAACGCACAGTCTTCCGGTGTGGCGAGCTTCATTTCCCGGGCGTAGTCATCATTAATAAGCGGATCGCCGAGAGCATCTGACTTGTAGGAAAACTCCACGACCGGGATTTCGAACTCCGTCCCGACCTCCACGCCCATGCGCTTCGAAAAACTTCCGGCGGCCAAATTGCGAACAATCACCTCGACCTGCAGGATTTCCACCCTCTTCACAAGCAGGTTCACCTCATCAAGATCAGCGACGAGATGGGTGGGAACCCCCTTCTCCTCAAGCATCTGATACATTAACAGGGTGATCGCCTTGTTGAGTTTCCCCTTATTCTCAAACTCGGCTTTTTTCTGCGCGTTAAAGGCGGTCGCCTCATCCTTGTACTCCATTCGGAGAACTTCAGGATCGTCAGTGGTGTAAAGTCGCTTGGCCTTGCCTTCGTAGATGGGCTCCATGGGCGAGGTTCATAATGCCCGACCATGCCCTTGCCAATCCCGGATTATCTTCGTTTCACTTTTCCATTGCCTCAAGAAATCCGGCCGGGCGATCTGGTTCGGTCAATGACTTCACTCAAAAGGAAAACCCGATGGCCATTCGCGATTGGCTGTTCGCAGGGAGTTTTCGTGGTTTAGGGGGAATCCCGAAACAGACATAGGCCCATAAACAGCTAAACGCCAATCGCTAAAAGCAAATAGCCGAGGCTGAATGACCAAACAGGGTAGTCTCTGCGCGGCTTGATTGCCCTGAGAAAACACGGAGCATTTTTCAACTTGGCAATCGGCCCAGCCAATCCTAGCCTCTCCAAACACCTTAGTCCCTGACTTCCCCTATCCTACAATGAGATATCCCGGCACTCGACGAAGCGTTCTTCTACTCCTTTTGCTCGCGATTCTTCCTGTAAGCGCAGCAAAGTTGACCTGGAAAGTCAAAGAATACCGCGGTGACCGGTATGTCCCGCTTTCCCAGGTGAGGGATTTTTACGGCCTCACCAGCATGACCACTTCGGGAGGTTACATCACCCTCAAGAACTCCGATATCTCCTTGAAATTTAAGGCTGGCGGCCAGGAGGTCCTGATGAACAACGTCAAGTTCATCTTCAGTCACGCGGTCGTGTCACTCGGGACCTACCACGTCTCCATCACTGATCTCAAGAAAGTCATCGATCCGGTCCTGTGTCCTTTTAAAATTAAGGGGGCCAAGGCATTCGACACCGTCATCATCGATCCCGGCCACGGGGGCAGGGACGCTGGCGCCGTCAATTCGCTGGGGACCGAGGCGGGATACAATCTCAAGGTGGGCCGCCTCCTCTACGACCATCTCAGGTCCGCCGGTTTCAAAGTCGTCATGACTCGTAAATCTGATGTCTTCCTGACCCTTCAGGAACGGGTCAAGCTGGCGAACCAATACAATAACGCCATTTTCATCAGCATCCATTTCAATTCGGCAGGATCCAGAGGGCGATCCCAAGCTCGAGGAATCGAAACCTTCACTCTCTCGCCTGTCGGAGTAGCCCACTACGGCCGCTCTATTAAGGATTCAGACAGTATCGAACGAATGGGCAACGCCCAGGACTCCGCCAACATTGCTCTCGCAACCGCCGTCCACTGGGGGAGTCTCCACCTGCTCGACAAGGCAAGACTAGAGGTTCCGGACCGTGGCATCCGCCGGGCACGTTACAGCGTTTTAACCGGAGTAAAGCATCCTGCCATCCTCTTCGAGGGCGGTTTCATGAGCCATCCGAAAGAGAAATATCTCATCCACAATCCGAAGTATCAAAGGACCCTGGCCAAGGCGATGAGCGAAGCGATTGTCTTTTACCGCAAAGCCACTCTACAAAGAGTAGGTTCGGAAAAAAGAAGGCGCTAGAGACCTTCCCCGATTCTCCCCAACGTTGGGGTTAAGGGACTGTCCGGTCCCTTTTTTGTTTCACCTCTGTCGAGGTGAGCTACCTTTTAATTTCTCATACTGATTTATGAAGTCCGCACGCACCTGTCTCGCCCTCTTCGCCTCAATCCTCCTGATCAGCGTCGGGAAAGCCTCGATTGTCATCAACGAGTTTCTTGCTGGAAACGATTCCATTGCGGTCCCAAACGTGGACCCTGGAATTTTCGAAGACTGGATCGAACTTCACAATCCCACTGGAAGTGCCGTTGATCTTGGTGGATGGAGATTGACCGATAATCCCAACGATCCAAGTGCCTGGATCTTTCCGTCCGGCACCTTGATTCCCGCCAATGGCTACATCGTCGTCTTAGCTTCCGGAGACGGCATTCCCGATGGCAACGGAAACCTCCACACCAATTTCAGTCTCTCCAAAAGCGGCGAATATCTCGGCCTTGTCCGCCCCGACGGCACGGTTGCTTCTGAATACGGCCCGGAGGGCACGCCCTTCCCTGTTCAAAGCGATGATATTTCCTACGGACAGCACCCCAACACTTCCGAAGTCGTTTTCTTCGACACCCCGACTCCCGGCGCGCAAAATGATGAAGACGGAATCGCACGGGTCGCGGCCCTGGAGGTCTCGCCCGGCAGAGGTCTCTACCAAACCGCCCAGCAAGTGGTCCTCGCAAGCGCCACTCCGGGAGCCCGCATCTATTTTACGAGCGACGGCAGCCCGCCTCTCACCGGGGCCGGCTCTCCCACCGCCACTGCCAGCCTGTATGCAGGATCAATCGCGGTTGATCGCACCACCGTGATCCGCTCGGCGGCCACCGCGACCGGACTCTCCGCCACCCTCGGACAAGCCCATACCTACCTCATTCTCGACATCGACAATGCCAATCCAAACGGCACCGACGCGAACGGATACAACACCTCCCTCCTCGAGCAAACCCGTCCGCCGGGATACGGAAATTTACCGTCGGGAGACTACAACATGGACCCCCGGGTCACAAAGTCCACCGCGGCCTCAGCGGGTCACGACGGTCTTACCATCGCCCAAGCGATGCTCCACGGGATGAAGGAAGCCCCCACCATCTCCATTTCCATGCCCGGCAGCGACTTTGTTGCGCTTTACGGCAATCCACAGTCCCAGGGACTGGAGCGGGCTTGCTCCGCCGAATTCATTCCCGGAGAGAACGACAGCCGCTCCGATTTCCAGGAAGACTGCGGACTCCGGGTGCAAGGCGGCGCCAGCCGAAACCCCTCAAGTTCTCCAAAGCACTCCCTCTCTTTTCGCTTCCGCTCGGAATATGGTTCCGGCCGGCTCCGTGAGGTTCTTTTCCCCGAAGTAGATGTTGCCAATTTCAACTCGATCGCCCTGCGGGCCGGTTACAACAACTCGTGGATTCACCGTGACGCGGGGCAACGCGGGCGTGGCTCCATGATCCGCGACCAGTGGATGCGCGAAAGCCTGCGAGACATGGGGAACGAGGATGCCGGAGCCGGCTTTCTTGCCCACGTTTTTGTAAACGGACTCTACTGGGGACTCCACAATATCGCCGAGCGACAGGATAATGTCCACTATGCCAATTACGATGGCGGCGATAGTGATCAGATCGATGCCCGGAATGGCGCAAGCTACGTTTCAGGCAATGCCACCGCATGGAATGCCATGCGATCCACCGTCGCGACACGAAACTGGGAAGATATTCAAGAGGTTGTCGATATCGATTCATACATCGACTATCAAATCATCCAGCGTTACGGAGGAAATAAAGACCTCAAGGTCGACGGCAACTGGCGAGCAGCCGGAGGCGGCCCTTTTTCCACTCCGACCGATATGAGACCCTGGAAGCTCTATTCGTGGGATGGGGAACGCGTCCTTGAGTCTCAATCTGAATCAGCCGTCCCCCGTGACCCCATGAATATCCGGGGAACTCTTGAAAGCATTCCGGAATACCGGCAAAGATATTCCGACCGCGCCTACATGCATCTCACCGGTAATGGGGCGCTGACACCCGCGAACACACGTGCACGATGGAATAAATATGCGAGCGCTGTCGACAAGGCCATCATTGCCGAGTCAGCCCGTTGGGGAGATCACCGGAAGTCCCCGCCCTATGACCGCGACGACTGGCTCGCTGAGCAAAACCGTCTCTACACTTCCTACTTCCCGGTCCGCACTGCGAACGTCATCAACAAACTCGAGACCGACAGACTTTTCCCTGAGGTCGAGACCCCAACCTTCGCGATCAATGGCCAACCCTCCGAAGGAGGATTTGTCGGCGACGGAGACACGCTCACGCTCAATGGCGACACCGGTATCATCTACTACACTCTTGATGGGAGCGACCCCCTTCTACCCGATGGCACCCCGCATCCTGACGCACTCAGCCTTGTCTCCGGAATCGCAACAGAAATCGCCTTTCCCTTCGAATCCAATAATTGGCAATACCTCAATACGGGAGTCGCACAATCATCCAGCGATCTTGTCATCGGAAACCCATCTTACGGTTCAAGTGACTGGAAACATCCCGATTTTGACGATGCCTCCTGGTTCACCGGCCAAGCTCTTATCGGCGGTCGCACGGGAACCTCTGTCGGAGATGGCATCGCGAATACCGTCATTGGCATCGGGCCTCTTAGAAACGGCTATCCCACGGTTTACTTCCGGAAAGAATTTGAAGTCACCGATGCGGATCAAGCCATCAGCGTAAACGTCTCCATCATCCGGGATGATGGCGTCATCGTTTATCTGAACGGAAAAGAAATCTATCGTGAAAACATGCCGGCCGGGACCATCACTTATAGTGATTTCGCCGAAGGCAATGCGGATGAATCTCTGATGCCGAATCACACACACCCCCTCGCGCCCGGCGATCTGGTGGAGGGCACCAACGTCATCACCATCGAGGTGCACAACGCTTCCGCGGGAAGCAGTGATCTGGGACTTGATCTCGCCCTTTCAATTTTGAAACCTGCCGGCGAAGCGATTCTAGATTTGAGTGAATCTTCTACGGTCACCGCTCGATTAAAAAGTGGGGACGATTGGTCCGCACCCACCGCTGGCACCTTTACTCTCGAGGAACCTGCCGATGCCACAAGCCTTGCCATCAGCGAAATCAATTACCATCCGCGCGAGGCCACCCTCCTTGAAAAAGAGGCAGCCGCCCCTCTTCAAATCGAAGACAGCAATCAGTTTGAATTCATCGAACTCCTCAACATCGGAGCCGCCCCTCTCAATCTTTTTGAGGTCTCCTTCTCGGATGGCATCTCACTGACTCTCGAGCTCCGCGCTCTGGCACCGGGAGAACACGGCCTCGTCGTGAAAGATCGCGACGCCTTCCTCAGTCGATATGGAAGCAACCTCGCCGAGTCGATTGTCGGAACCTATTCAGGGGGTCTCGATAACAATGGCGAAACTCTCACACTCCTCGATTCCGAAGGAACAGTCATCAAATCATTGACATACAATAACACCAGCCCTTGGCCATCCCGCCCTGATGGCGATGGCTCCTCGCTGGAGATCATCGATTTCACAGGTGATGCCAACGATCCCGACAACTGGGCTCCCAGCGTCTCCTTCCACGGCTCGCCCGGAGTCAATGGCATCCTTAAAGATCAAAGAATCGTCATCAACGAAGTGCGTTCCAGCGACGCCTCGGACGACTACATTGAAATCCATAACACGAGCGCTTCCCCCATCGATATCGGGGGATGGCTTCTTACCGATTCCAAGAAAGTCTATCGCTCATTCAAAATTCCCGCGACCACACTTGGCGGGCTGGAATATCTCACCTTCTCGGACTCCCTGTATAATCCGACGGCCCAAAACGCCATTTCCGACTACCGGGGAGCCTTGGGCAGTGGCCCGACAGCGGTGACCAGTAATGCACATGGTCTGACAACCGGTGATCTCATCACAATCGAGGGATACAATGGCTTCTCTGAGTTTAATGACAGCCATGAGGTCAGAGTCCTTGATCCTGATAACTTCACCATTGAGGCCGCCTTTCTCGATAATGCCGCCATCAAGGGTGCCTGGGCCATAGGCCGACCCTTTGGCGTTAATGGAGGAGGAAACGGTGAAAACCTGTGGCTTGTTGAGGCTGACCAAAATGGGCAGCCCTTAAACTTCGTCGACCAAGTCGATTTCGGCGCCGCCATTCCCGGAACCACTCTTGGCCGATGGCTCGATGGCATGGGATATGACACTTTGTTCTGGATGACCGAACGGACTCCTGCGGCGCCCAACAGCGGGCCCGTTCTCGGCCCGATTTACATTTCAGAAGTCCACTACGCACCAACCGGACCAAGCAGTCATGAATTCGTCGAACTCACCAACAACGGCGACGAATTGACCTCACTTGAATTCTGGAAACTCCGCGGAGGCCTCGACGTTGACCTGACCTCGGACCATTCCCTTGCACCTGGAGAGTCACTCGTCATCGTGACTTTCGATCCTGTCCTTGACACAGATCTCGCGTCTGATTTCCGGAACACCTTTAATATCGATGGCGGTGTCACCTTGATCGGGCCGGCCACTGACGGCCCACTCAATGACACCAAGGGAACAGTCCGACTTCAAAGAGGCACCAGCCTTGATGGATCCGACCAGGTGACTGTCGACGAAGTTCGTTACCTCACCACCAGCCCATGGCTGCCCGCCAATGGAGGTTCCTCCCTGAACCGAAACGGCACTTTGGAATTTGGAAACTTTGCAGCCTCTTGGAATATCTCTCTTCCCTCTCCGGGGATGGTCACAACAACCGAGGACTATGCCACTTGGGCAAACGCGAACAATGTCAATGCGGAGGAGGAAGATCCCGATGGCGATTACCTCTCAAACATCATTGAATTCGCTCTCGGCACGGATCCCAATTCACGGGATTCCCTTCCGGAATTCAAGAACGACGGAACAACCGGAACGGTAACCTTTCCCAAGAACATGAACCGCAGCGGCGTGACCCTTGAGTTCCAAACCTCCCGCAACCTGGAAGTCTGGACCACACAAAACACCGAAGTGACCGGGGTCACCGGCTCGATTCAGACCCACGAGTTCTCTTTCGATATCACCGAAAATCCCGAGATCTTTTGGCGATTCAGAGCTCTTGATTTTTAGACTTTTAAATTCAGAGCCTATGAAAAAATTCATCCTCCTCCTTCCTCTGGTAACTCTGCTTCAAGGCCAGGTTTTCGTCGATTCCGACAGCGACGGCCTCGATGATTCCTGGGAACTCACCTACTTCCCCACTCTGGAAACCACCACGGGCTCCGCTAACTCTGATGGGGATTCTTTGGACAACCTTGCCGAGCAAACTACCGGAACAAACCCCTGTCTCTTATACACATCTGACG
>OJIS01000082.1_pt1 | contig 37538 bp, 32 predicted proteins | sample 1595671 | NCBI WGS metagenome assembly OJIS01 (sample SAMN05416814, study PRJEB24817) | seawater metagenome | isolation source: Sea water | place: Canada:Atlantic | collected 2013-07 | reverse complement strand
CGCTGCGAAGTGGGCGCCATTTTAGGGATTGGGCCGGGGGTGTCAACGGCTTTTTGCAGAAAAAAGTCCGTTTGCCTAGAAAATGGGCGGAACGGGCAAAAGTTGCACAGAATAGAGGAAAAATCAGCGACAAGTCCCAACGCGCCCTAGCTTCTAGCTCGTAGCTTTGAGGCTAGTCTTCCGCCTCCAGCGCCTCAATCTTCGCCTTTGCCTGCTCCAGAGTGAATCGCCCCGGCACCGGCTGCCCGCTCGGTTTGGCAATCAGGTAGTGATGCACATCCAGCGCCCAGGTCTGCCGGTTAAGCTCGCCTTCCTCGATAATGGAGTACCCGCTCAGCCCCCAGCCGATGGCATTACCGATCATGCCTCCCCCACCACACGGGCCAGAATAATGTCCGCCAGGTCATCCAGGGTCAGGGAACCATCCCGGTCAAACCAGTTGGGCGCCCAGCCTGTCATGCCGGTGAGCAGGCGACGAATGATAAAGGGATCATCCCGGAACGCCCCCTGCGCATGCAGGGCATTGAGTGCATCCAGCCACAGTTGCTCATAAATGGCACGCAACTCCAGCGCCTTGCGCTGCTTGTCCTGACTAAGGCAACGCCACTCTGTCACCAACACAGTCATGGCTTCAGCGGTATCCCCGACAATGGACTGCAGCTCCGCACGGATCAGTGCCCGCAGTTGCCCTTTCGGTGAGCCCTCAGCCGCAATAGCCCGGCGCAGGCGATCCGTATTGAACTGGATCACCTCTTCCATCACCGCAAAGAGGATATCTTCCTTACTCTTGAAATGATGGAAGATGGAGCCGCTCTGGATGCCCACGGAAGCCGCAATATCCCTGACTGTAGTGCGATCAAAACCCTTGTCCCGAAACAGGTGAGCCGCCGCACTGAGCAAACGCCCGCGGGGAGAATCATCGATTCCATTAATTGCCAGTGACTCAGCCATTGGTATCCTCTTTTTTGTATCCCCGCATTATCCCGATTCCTGGCTGCAAGCTGCAAGCTGCAAGCACAATCACCATGCGCCGGATTAAACGTTAGGAGCGCCGCTTGAGGCGCGAACCTGAGCCCAGCGAAGGATCGGTGCAGATGACAGATCAATTCCTCGTCCAAGGCTCGGATTCGCCCCTCAAGCGGCTGTATTCGCTTCACTGGCCATTCGGGTCGCACCGAACTGCGTCCGTTGCTCCGCTTCGCTCCTACAGCGGCTTCGGATAAATGCTCAGCAAGACATCTCACACTTTACAAACCAAGCGCTTGCTTGGTAGCTTACGAGACCACGCTTTTACACGCAAATGGAGCCACCATGACCGAACCCGTTCGCATCGGCTGTGCCGCCGGATTCTGGGGCGATACCAACAGCGCCGCTTTCCAGTTGGTCAAGCAGGCCGAGATCGATTATCTGGTGTTCGACTATCTGGCCGAGGTGACCCTGTCCATCATGGCCGGGGCCCGCATGAAGGATCCCAGCGCCGGTTACGCCCACGACTTCGTTAATAATGTCATGGCGCCGCTGGCCAAGGACATCAAAGCAAAGAACATCAAGGTGGTCAGCAATGCCGGCGGGGTAAACCCCCGCGCCTGCCGTGAGGCCCTGGAGAAGGTATTCGAGGCCGCCGGGGTAACCATGAAGATTGCCCTGGTGGAAGGCGATGACCTGAACCCCCGCCGCAATGACTTTGCTAATGTGACAGAAATGGACACCGGCGCTCCCCTGCCCCCCATGACCGTCACCATGAATGCCTATCTGGGCGCCCTGCCCATCAAGGCGGCCCTGGATGCCGGCGCCGATATTGTGCTCACTGGCCGCATCGCTGATTCCGCCGTGGTACTGGGCCCCCTGATGCACGAATTCGGCTGGGCTGAAGACGACTACGACAAACTGGCCCAGGGCTCCCTGGCCGGCCATGTGATCGAATGCGGCGCCCAGTGCACCGGCGGCAATTTCACCGACTGGCGCGATGTTCCTGACTTCCACAACATGGGCTTTCCCATTGCCGAGTGTTTTGCGGACGGTCACTTCGTGATTACCAAGCCGGACAACACCGGTGGCCTGGTCAACACGGCCACCGTAGGCGAACAGATCGTCTATGAAATTGGCGATCCTCGTGCCTATATGCTGCCCGACGTGGTCTGCGACTTTACCCAGGTACAACTGGAACAGGTGGGCGACAACCGGGTCCACGTCAGTGGCGCCCGGGGCCTGCCGCCCACGGACAGCTATAAGGTCTCTGCCACCTACCCGGACGGCAACCGCATCACCGCCTCCTTCCTGATGGGCGGTATCGACGCCCCGCAAAAAGGCCAGGTGGTGGCCGACGCCATCCTGAAAAAGGTGGACGGCCTGTTCAAACAGCTGGGCATGGCGCCCATGCGCGAAACCAGCGTGGAAATCCTTGGCAGCGAAACCACCTATGGCGCTCAGGCCCGTCGTGGCGACACCCGCGAAGTAGTGGTCAAGATCGGCGCGTTGCACGATGACAAGAAAGCCCTGGGTCTGTTTGCCCGGGAAATTGCCCAGGCCGCCACCGGCATGGCACCGGGATTGTCCGGCCTGGTAGGCGGACGCCCCAAGCCGTTCCCGCGCATTCGCCTGTTCTCCACCTTGGTCAGCAAAAAAACCATCCCGGTTACCGTGGACTTGGGCGGCGAAACCTTGCCCGTGAACATTCCAGCCGGCTCGCCATTTGATGCCAACACCCTGCCTGATGACAGCCGAGGCGACATCGCTACCGGCGAAGTGGCCGTGCCACTGATCAAACTAGCCTGGGCCCGCAGTGGCGACAAGGGCAACCACGCCAATATTGGCGTCATCGCCCGCCAGCCAGAGTACCTGACCTATCTCAATGCGGCCCTCACGGAAGACGCCGTGGCCAATTATATGCAGCACGTGCTCGACCCGGACACCGGCAGCGTTAGCCGCTGGTCACTGCCGGGCATGAATGCCTACAACTTCCTGCTGAAGAATGCCCTGGGCGGCGGCGGCATCGCCTCCCTGCGTATTGACCCGCAGGGCAAGGCGTTTGCCCAGCAGTTACTGGATATGCCCATCCCCGTCAGCCAGACCATCGCTGACGAAGTGGGCAAGTAATATTGATTTTAGCGTGCTGCGTGTCGCGTGAGGCATGCAAGCGCCATTAGGACTTCAAGGACTCAACAATGTCATACCGTTCCGTATTCAAGCCCGACCTGTTTGCCGGCCAGAACATTATCGTCACTGGCGGTGGCTCCGGCATCGGCCGCTGCACTGCCCATGAACTGGCTTCCCTTGGGGCCCGTGTCGTATTGGTCGGTCGCAAGCAGGAAAAACTGGATGCCGTGGCAGCGGAAATCGAGGAAGACGGCGGCCAGGCCATCGGCTTCGCCTGCGACATTCGTGACGAAGATGTGGTCAAAAGCACCGTCGCCGACATCTATAAGGCGGTCGAGGTCGTTCACGGCCTGGTCAACAACGCCGGCGGCCAATTCCCCTCTCCACTGGCGCTGATCAGCCAGAAAGGCTGGGAAACCGTGGTGCGCACCAACCTCACCGGCGGCTTCCTGATGGCCCGGGAAGTGTTCACCCAGGGCATGAACCGCAACGGCGGTGCCATCGTCAACATCGTCGCCGACATGTGGGGCGGTATGCCGGGCATGGGCCACTCCGGCGCCGCCCGTGCCGGCATGGTCAACTTCACCCAGACCGCTTCCTACGAGTGGGGCAGCTGCGGCGTGCGCGTCAATGCCGTCGCCCCGGGCTGGATCATGTCCAGTGGCATGGATACCTACCCAGAGGGTTTCAAGCAGACCCTGAAAACCCTGCGTGCCGCGGTGCCACTCAAGCGCATGGGTAACGAATCGGAAGTGTCCGGAGCCATCTGCTTCCTGCTCAGCGACGCCGCCGCCTTCATCAGCGGCGACACCCTGCGCATCGATGGCGCCGCCAGCCAGGGCAACGTGGCGATCTTCCCGCTGCCCGACCACGACAAGAGCAAGCCGTTTGACGGCTTCCACCGTGCCACCACCCCCGATGTCTTCAAGGACCTGTAATGTCAGTCATTGAATCCGCACTGGACCCGAACAGCGAGGAATACCGGCAGAACCGCGACGCCCTGCTGGCGGCAGTGGAAGAATTCCGCGCCATCGAGCAGGCCGTGGTGGATACCGCCGAAGGCAAGCGCGCCAAGTTCGAGAAACGTGGCCAGCTACTGCCCCATGAGCGTATCTCCCGCCTGCTGGACACCGGCTCGCCATTCCTGAGCCTAATGAACCTGGCCGGTTACAAGATGCACGACGACAAGGACGGCACCGAAGCCGGCGGCGGCACCATTGCCGGCATCGGCTATGTGTCCGGCGTTCGTTGCCTGGTTACTGCCTCCAATTCCGCCATCAAGGGCGGCACCATTTCGCCCTCCGGCCTGCATAAAACCCTGCGCCTGCAGCGTATCGCCATGGAAAACAAGCTGCCGGTGGTGAGCCTGGTGGAATCCGGCGGCGCCAATCTGAACTATGCGGCAGAAGTGTTCGTGGACGGCGCCCGCACCTTTGCCAACCAGGCACGGCTGTCCGCTGCCGGCATTCCGCAGATCACAGTGGTACACGGCAACGCCACCGCCGGTGGCGCCTATCAGCCGGGCCTGTCTGACTACGTGGTAGTGGTGCGCGAGCGCGCCAAGATGTTCCTGGCCGGCCCGCCGCTGCTGAAAGCCGCCACCGGCGAAATCGCCACCGATGAAGAACTGGGTGGCGCCGAAATGCACGCCGGCACCGCCGGCACCGCCGAATACCTGGCGGAAAACGATGCCGATGGCATTCGTCAGGCCCGGGATCTGGTCAAGCTGCTGGGCTGGCGCCGGGCAGCACCGGCTAGCGACGAGATCGAACCGCCCCGCTACGATGCCGAGGAATTGCTCGGTGTGGTGCCCGCCGACGCCAAGAAACCCTACGACGTGCGCGAGATCATCGCCCGCATCGCCGACGGCTCCGATTTCCTGGATTTCAAGAACGACTGGGACAGCGCCACCGTGTGCGGCTGGAGCACCATCGAAGGCAAGCCCGTGGGCATCATCGGCAACAATGGCCCGATCACCCCGCGAGGCGCTGCCAAGGCCGCCCAGTTCATACAGCTCTGCGACCAGACCCGCCGACCATTACTGTTCCTTCACAACACCACCGGCTTCATGGTGGGCACCGACGCGGAACAGAACGGCGTCATCAAGCACGGGTCGAAAATGCTGCAGGCGGTTGCCAACGCCCGGGTGCCGAAGATCTCCATCGTCGTCGGTGGCTCCTACGGCGCAGGCAACTACGCCATGTGCGGCCGCGGTCTCGATCCGCGCTTCATCTTTGCCTGGCCCAACTCCAAGGTTGCCGTCATGGGTGGCCAGCAGGCCGGCATGGTGCTGCGCATCGTGGCCGAAGCCAAACAGCGCGCCAACGGCATTGAGCCGGACGAAAAGGTGCTCGACATGCTCCAGCAGACCACCGCCCAGAAACTCGACAGCCAGTCCACCGCGCTCTACGGCACGGCCCGGCTATGGGACGACGGCATCATCGACCCCCGCGACACCCGCCGCGTGGTCGCCTATGCGCTGGACATCTGCGCCGACGCCCAACATCGCGAGCTACACCCGAATGCGTTCGGGGTGGCGAGACTTTAAAGGCAGTTAACAGTGAATAGTGAATAGTGAACAGTTAACAGCTAAAAGAATTACCAGCGGTCTCAGCCTGCTTTCGCTGTTAACTCTTAACTGTTAACTCAACCACCAAAATAGCCGACAAATAAAGATATAGCAGCGCTCGATAAACCGAGCCAAACAAACACAGGACGCTACCCATGCTTTTCACCCAGGAACACGAAGAACTGCGCCGCACAGTACGTAACTTTGTCGAAAAAGAACTGAATCCCCACGTCAAGGAATGGGAAGAAGCCGGGCGCTTTCCCATTCATGAGGTGTTCAAGAAAATGGGCGATCTGGGCCTGCTCGGTGTGACCAAGCCGGTCGAGTTCGGTGGCATGGGGCTGGATTACTCCTATGGCATGGTGATGGCCGAAGAGATGGGCCGCACTCACTGCGGTGGTGTCCCACTTTCCACCGGGGTACAGACCGATATGGCCACCCCGGCCCTGGCCCGTTTCGGTTCCGACGAACTGCGTCAGAATTATCTGGCACCGGCCATTGCCGGTGACATGGTGGCCTCCATCGCCGTGTCCGAACCGCATGCGGGTTCCGATGTGGCCGCTATCAAGACCACCGCCACTAAGGACGGCGACGACTACGTGATCAACGGCACCAAGATGTGGATCACCAACTCGCCCAGCGCTGACTGGTTCTGCCTGCTTGCGCAGACTTCAGACGGCAAGCCGCACATGAACAAGTCATTGATCATCGTGCCGAAAGACGCCGCTGGCATCACCGTGGACAAACCCCTGCACAAGCTGGGCATGCGCTCCTCGGAAACCGCCCAGGTGTTCTTCGACAACGTACGCGTGCCCCAGCGCAACCTGGTCGGTCAGGAAGGCATGGGCTTCATGATGCAGATGATGCAATTCCAGGAAGAACGTCTGTTCGCTGCCGCCAACAGCCTGATGGGCATGCAACACGTGATTGACGAAACCATCGCCTACGCCAAAGACCGCCAGGTCTTTGGTATGCCGCTGATTGATAACCAGACCGTGCACTTCCGCCTGGCCGAACTGCAAACCGAAGTGGAATCCCTGCGCGCCCTCACCTACCGGGCCTGCGAGATGTACATCAACGGCAAGGACGTATTGCAACTGGCGTCCATGGCCAAACTGAAAGTCGGTCGTCTGAGCCGTGAAGTAGCCGATGGCTGCCTGCAGTACTGGGGCGGCAACGGCTTCATGTGGGAGAACCCCGCCGGCCAGCTTTACCGTGACGGCCGTTTGGGCTCCATCGGCGGCGGCGCCGACGAAATCATGCTGGGCATTATCTGCAAGACCATGGACATCCTGCCGGGCAAGAAAAAATAACAGGACACCCGGCCCCAGAATACTGCCCGCTGTAGGAGCGGCGCTTGAGCCGCGAAACCCCAGGAGCGAGAAGCGAGTTACGAGAAGCGAAATGCACAACCGAACCACCGTGTTTCAGGTTTTCGGACCTCGTAACTCGCGCCTCGCAACTCATATTCTGTTCGCGCCTCAAGCGCCGCTCCTACAGCGGCTCTGTAGACATGTTGAGAGGAGCGCATGATGACGCTACCGAAAACAGACACTTTGCAGCTCAACCAAGACGGCCCGGTTCTCCATATCACTCTGAACCGTCCCGACAGCCGTAACGCCATGAGCCTGACCATGGTCAACGAGCTGATGGCGGTGTTCGAGGCAATTAAGGATGACACCGACGTGCGCGCCATTGTGCTGCGTGGCGCCGGCGGTCACTTCTGTGCCGGCGGCGATATCAAGGATATGGCCGGCGCCCGCCAGCAGGCTGCCAGCGGCGACAGCGATGCTTTTCAGAAGCTGAATCGTCGCTTCGGAGAAATGATCACCGCCGCCAACCAGCAGCCCCAGGTCGTGATTACGGTGCTGGAAGGCGCGGTGTTGGGGGGCGGTTTTGGTCTGGCCTGCATCTCCGATGTGGCCATCGCCCACAGCGGCGCCACCTTCGGCCTGCCGGAGACCGGCCTCGGGGTTATTCCCGCCCAGATCGCTCCCTTTGTGGTAGAGCGCATCGGCCTGACCCAGGCACGCCGACTGGCCCTCACCGGCATCCGCTTCCAGGGCGAAGAAGCCCGGCGCCTGGGCATCGTCCACGAAGTGGCCGCCGACGCAGACGGTCTGGATGCCCTGCTGCAAGACACCCTGAAAGCGGTTCGCAAATGCGCGCCCCATGCCAACCGGGTGACCAAAGCGCTGGTACTGGACGTGGGCCATGAGCCCATGGAGGCATTGCTGGACCAGGCGGCGAAGGATTTCGCCGCCGCCGTGAACAGCGAAGAAGGCCAGGAAGGCACCATGGCGTTCGTACAAAAACGCCCGGCGTCCTGGAACAACTAAAAGATTGATTTACCACAGAGGACACAGAGTTCACTGAGTAAAACCATAAGCAGACATAAACGCCGAGGGATGACGAGAGCGTGGACACTTGAAGCGCAACCGAATCGGATCGTTTTTTTCTGTTAACTCTGTGCCCTCTATGGTGAATAAGCATCACGACCACCGGGCCCAAACACCGGTAAGGAACCACAATGAGCTTTGAAAAAATCCTGATTGCCAACCGTGGCGAGATTGCCTGCCGGGTTATCGCCACTGCCCAGTCACTGGGCTACCGGACCGTGGCGGTCTATTCCCAGCCAGATGCGGGTGCCCGTCACGTGCAACTGGCTGACGAAGCTGTATGCGTGGGCCCGGCCCTGACCAGCGCCTCCTACCTGAATGTGGAAGCCCTGCTGGATGCCTGTCGCAAGACCGGCGCCGACGCGGTGCACCCAGGGTATGGTTTCCTGTCGGAAAACGCCGGCTTTTCCGGGGCCTGCAAGGACGCCGGCATCACCTTTATCGGCCCTGATGAAGAAGCCATCCACTTGATGGGCTCCAAGCGCCTGTCCAAGATCGCCATGATCGAGGCTGGTGTGCCCTGCATTCCGGGTTACGAAGGTGAAGACCAGAGCGACGCCACCCTCCTGAAAGAAGCGGAGCGCATCGGCCTGCCGCTGATGATCAAGGCCAGCGCCGGCGGCGGCGGCCGCGGCATGCGGGTGGTCACCGACGCCAACGACATTACCGCCCAGCTAAAGAGTGCCCGCCAGGAAGCAAACAGTGCCTTCGGCAGCGACGAGCTGATCCTGGAGCGTGCCGTGATGCAGCCACGGCATGTGGAAATCCAGGTGTTCGGCGACCGCCATGGCAATGTGATCCACCTGGGTGAGCGCGACTGCTCGGTACAGCGTCGCCACCAGAAAGTGGTGGAAGAGGCACCCTCCCCGGCCGTGGACGAGACCCTGCGTCAACAGATGGGCGAGGCGGCGGTCAATGCCGCCAAGGCCTGCAACTATGTGGGGGCCGGCACCGTAGAATTTCTGCTGGCGCCGGAAGGCGATTTCTTCTTCCTGGAAATGAACACCCGCCTGCAGGTGGAGCACCCGGTCACCGAGCTGGTCACCGGTCTGGATCTGGTGGCCTGGCAAATCAAGGTCGCCCGGGGCGAACCGCTACCACTGAGCCAGGAGCAGGTCACCCTCACCGGCCATGCCATGGAAGTCCGCCTGTACGCGGAAGACCCGGCCCAAAACTACATGCCACAAACCGGCCCGGTACTGCGCTGGCAACCGGCCAGCGGCGACGGCGTGCGCATCGATCACGGCCTGACCGAAGGCTATGAGGTGGGCAGTCACTACGATCCCATGCTGGCCAAGATTATTGCCGTAGGCGACAGCCGCGAAGACGCCCGACGACGCCTGATCCGCGCTGTGGAAGACACGGTACTGATGGGGGTCCGGGATAACCGGACCTTCCTGGCCGCCATTCTGCGTCACCCGGTGTTTGCCCGGGGCGAAGCCACCACGGCGTTTATCGGCCAAGACTTTGCCGACGATGCCAGCATGGCCGGTGACACCCCGCCCAGCCAATTGTGGGCTCTGGCTGCCCTGCTCCGCTGTGAAGTGGAGACGCCAACAACCGAGCTGCGCGGCTGGCACTCCAGCACCCTGGGGGCCCAACCGGTCCAGCTCCGCTGTGGCGAACACGAGCAGACCGTGTACATCCGCTACCAGGGCAACCATGCCGACCTGATCGTCGGCGAGGACAACCACCGCATCGAGCCCCTGGGCCCAGGCCTGGCGAGCATGGATGGGATTCGCCAGAGCTACCGGATGTACCAGGATGGCAAACAAAGCTGGCTGCAATGCCAAGGCCACAGCGTCTGTTTCGAGGATGCTACCCACAGCGCAGCGGGCAGCAGTGATCAGGCCGGTTCCGGCCAGATTCGCGCGCCCATGGATGGGGCAGTGATCGAGGTATGCGCGAAGGCCGGTGATGTCGTCAAACGAGGCCAGGTGCTGGTAATCATGGAAGCCATGAAGATGGAGCATAGTCTCAAGGCGGACTGTGATGGCACCGTGGAGACCGTGGATCTGACGGTTGGCAGTCAGGTGAAACGCCAGCAACTACTGGTCGGCATCAAGGACAACTCAGAGTCATAATCCGTCAGTGACATTTTGCAAACGGAGAGGGACACTCCACTGTGCTTCAATTTGCATCGGGCAGATAAGGCCAAAACGGACCGCTACAATCTGCTCCGGCACAGCTCCCGGGCAGGGCTCTTGCCCTGCCATGGTGCTACGGTTAAGGTAAGCGCCCGCTTGCCAATACTGGGTTCCCGGCTGAACAGCCTTCGGATAACCGTTTACATGCCGTGATCGAATGACTGGCCTGTATCGATTGATCCCGTGGTGTTTTGTGCCTGGGCCTTCCAAGAACACAGACTAATGGAGATCCTATGAGCAGCGCCGACATCATCACGTTGCCCAAGCTTCTGTCCAAGGTTCCCGAGGTGGTCAGCAATCTGCCAGGCCTGATCAAGGGCTCGCGGATGGCCAAGATCACTGACACGACCAAGCCTTTGGGGCTGGGCATGGCCATCGAGCGAGCCACCGGCATGAACCCCAACGGCGCCGCCCTGATCTACGAAGACACCGAGCTTACCTATAAGCAGTTCAATGCCTGGGCTAACCGATTGGCAGATTACCTAGCCTCCATCGGCCTGAAAAAAGGCGACACTATCGCCGTCAACATCGAAAACCGCCCGGAACTGCTAGTCACCGTAGCCGCCTGTGCAAAAATGGGCGTGTGCGCTGCGCTGATCAATACCTCCCAGCGTGGCAAGGTACTGGTCCATTCTTTCAATCTGGTGAAACCCAAGGCCGCCATTATTGGTGAGGAACTGGTAGAAGCCGTGGAAGAGATTCGCGGCGACCTGGATCTGAAGGATAATTTCTTTTTCTTCGCCGACCAGGACACCCTGGAAAACCCGGGTGACGCTCCCGCCGGCTACAAGAACCTGGCCAGTGAAATCAAGGACTGCTCCAGCGAGAACCCTGCTTCCAGCAAGCAGACTTTCCTCCGTGATCCGCTGTTCTACATTTATACGTCCGGTACCACCGGCCTGCCCAAAGCCGTGGTGTTCAACCACGGTCGCTGGGAAAAGGCTTACGGTGGGTTTGGCTATTCGGCGGTACGCCTCAACGCTGACGATCGCCTTTACACTACCCTTCCCTTCTACCACGCCACTGGCATGGTCATCTGCTGGGCATCAGTGCTGGCCCCTGCAGGCACCCTGGTACTGGCGCGCAAGTTCTCCGCCAGCGGCTTCTGGGAAGATATCCGCCGTCACGGTTGTACCGCGTTTGGTTACGTGGGCGAACTGTGTCGCTATCTGCACGAGCAACCGGAAAAGCCCAACGACCAGGACAACAAGGTTCACACCATTGTCGGCAACGGCCTGCGCCCGAGCATCTGGAAAGAGTTCAAGGATCGTTTCGGCATTGACCGCGTGGTAGAGCTGTATGCCTCCTCAGAAGGCAATGTGGCCTTTACCAATGTGTTCAACTTCGACAACACCGTGGGTTTCTCTCCTGTCAGCTATGCCATCGTCAAATACGACAAGGAACGGGACGAGCCGGTACGCGACAGCAGCGGCAACATGATCAAGGTGGGTAAGGGCGAATCCGGCCTGATGCTCGGCGAGATCACCGACAAGACCCCATTTGACGGCTACACCGACCCGGAGAAGACCGAAAAATCCATCTTCCGTGACGTTTTCAAGAAGGGCGACGCCTGGTTCAACACCGGCGACATGATGCGCGATATCGGCTTCCGCCATGCGCAGTTCGTGGATCGTCTGGGCGATACCTTCCGCTGGAAAGGCGAAAACGTGTCCACCACCGAAGTGGAACAGATTCTGGATGGTTTTGATGGCATTCAGGAGTCTGTGGTTTACGGTGTGGAAATTCCCAACACCAATGGCAGGGCCGGCATGGCACAGGTTCGTCTGACCTGCCACCACAGTGAATTCGACTTCAAGGGGCTGTGCGCCTACCTGAAGCGTGAACTGCCACACTACGCCATTCCCGTGTTCCTGCGTATCAACGAGCAGGCCATGGAAACCACCGGCACCTTCAAGCACCAGAAGAACAAGCTGAAAGAACAGAAGTACGACCTTGGCCAGCAAGACAATGCAGTCTACGTATTGCTTCCCAAGGCTGATTGCTACCAGCAGCTGGACAAGGAAAGCCAGGAAAGCATCGACAACGGCGAGCACCGTTTCTGATCTTTCCGTTGCTGACTAAAAAGGGTGCCTTCGGGCACCCTTTTTTATTTGCCAATCATACCGATATATTCACAGCACACCCCTGAAGCCACAGCTCTGCTCTGCTGACCCTGCTCCGGGCAAGCCCCTTTGCCCTGAGTAAGGGAAAAGCCGACATGAGGCCCCCTCCCCCCGCAAATCAAACACCACACGAGCCACTTCAGGCTGCTTGCCCGATCGTCGCGCCACAGACATTATTCTTCCACACCCCAACAACTATCCCCATGCTCTGTGGACAACTCTGTGCAGGACCTCAGGAAAACACTCTACAGCCCCCGTATAGGATACCTTTCAGCTGTTTGCATGATTTTCCACCAGGACAGGGATTGACACTTTCCACAACTTGCAGAGCGCATCAGCACAATTAGCGGGGTTTACTCACAAAACCTGTGGATAGAATTGTGGAAAAGCTGAGAAGAACCGTCTGTAACCCCCGGCAAAAGGGCTTTCCCTCTCAATGATGGATAATTACACAGATAGTAAACCTTATTATTCTCAGCAACTTAGCGATGCTTTTTTCGCCATGCCAGGTGACAACCGGATGACAGCCAATCGCATGGGCTCAATAGCAACCTTGTGCAAAAACGCCACTTCCTTGTCGTAAACTGGCCGTTCAGGTAACCGATCCCTACCACGCATCGGTACAATCATATCTTGTAAATTCTTTTCCACAGAAGCTGTGGATAAACCTGTGCATAGCCGGTACACAACCGCTCTATCTCACCGGTTTTTCACGGCCATTGACGACATGCCTACTTTTTAACCAACCAATAAATTCATTATATTTCAATTAGTTATACTGTTTTTTATGGGCTATTCACGGGTTTGTCATATTTTATTGCAGAAAAAGCCCATTGACAGAAACCTGTGAACAAAATTGGGGCATGAGGACGTTACCAAGGGTGACAGCCTGGCACAGCCGTTCCGAGTAATCAGGACAACACCCAGGGTGCAAGCATCGCCCGCCAACGGCCACTGCGACAGAACGCGTGGATACCACCGGTGGCGCGCTTCCTCGTGAGGAGCTTATTTCGGACATAAAAAAAACGGGTACCAAGGGGGTACCCGTCAAAAGACACCACTAAGGGGTTAGCGGTGTGCGCTACAACACTGTTTGGACGCCTCAGCTCTTCTTGCGGCTGCGGCGTTTTGGAGTCTCGGATTCAGAGGAAGCACTCACATCTTCCTCGGCTTTACTCAGGGCACTGGTAAGCTCGTGAACCCGTTTCTCCAGCTCTTCGACTTCCCGCTTGTTGGGGAGCCCCAAGCGGGACAGCGCCTTATTCAGACGATCGTCGAAGGCCTTCTCCATCTTGTCCATGGTCTCGCCGGTATGATGGCGAACCCGTTCCTTGATCTCTTCCACCCGGGACTCGGTTTTGTCCTTGGTGTGACGTTCTACTTCTCGGCCAGCTTCGACCAGGGCATCAAAAAAGCCACTGCCCTCTTCCTCGGCCCGTGCGAACGCTCCCAAACCGGCAAGCCAGATCTGGTGGGTATACTTGCGAATGTCTCGTGAAGCCCCGCTAAGAGCCTTCAGCGGGCTAGGATTCCGCTCTTCTTTTTCATTCTGCTTATCGTCGGACATGATCCAGACTCCGAAGGTAATTCCACGAGCAGATGCAACGCAGCAACAAGCAACGGCATCGACGCGATGGGGTAAATTATAGGGGGGTAGTAAAGCAGGTTTGCACAGGTTTGTCTGACAATTGCTCAATGATCGTTTATGTGATCAATTTCTCATCAGATCAGGCTATTGCTCATCCAGATCATCATTATCATCCGGCCGCCGATTACCAATCAGGCCCATGCCCCGGGCCAGATCCCGGGCGCTGTTGCGGATCACTTCCCGTGAGCGGCCGGTAAGCAGATCGACAATCCGCTTCCTCAGGCGCTCTTCCAACTGGTTGGCGCCCTCTTCAAGACGGTGATCCACCTTGCGTTCAATTTTGGGCCCCAGATAAAAATGACCAATCAACCCCATCAGGGTCAGGGTCAGTAGAGAAGACGCTCCCGCCGCTGCAAACAGCAGCCACCCCAGGGTGGCAATATCTATCTGCAGCGTTTCCATCAGGCCGCTCCGAACATGAACAGCAGTTGCCCGACCCCGGCCATGGCACCGAGAAAGCCGCCCACCACGATCAAAATCCACTCATCTTCCTGGAAAGCCGGCCGCAACAGGTCCTGGAATTCGTCTGAGCTAAGCGCCTGCATCCGTTCAGCCATGAGCTTCTCGACAATCAGGCCCCGCTCTTTGTTGAAGCCCTGATCTTCGAACGGCTCCACGGCTAAATCCACCGCTTTGTCTTCCACCGCTTTCTTGAGATCCGCATAACCCTCCGGGCCCACCGTCAACTGGGCAGCGGTACGCACCACACCACCATTGAGCAGTGGTTTGAGATGGCGCTTGATCAGGGCCTTGGTGCGATCTCCACGGGGGCCGTTAACCACCTGGTACATAATGTTGCGCAAGGTGATCACTTCATCCGTAGCAAGGCGGGCAAAGGATTCAGCCACATCCTTCTGCCGCTTCAGGAACAGCCCCTGAATGCGGAAAGGACCGATTTTTACCGGATTGAGCGGTCGGAAAATCAGGTTCAGAGCCAGCCAGTTGGTGGCAATACCGACGATAAAACCAAATAACGGCAACACCCAGTTTTCCGGCACAAAGATGAAGACCGGCACCTGGATCAGGCCGAACAGGAAACCGAAGTAGAAACCGGAATTGGTAATGAAACGAAATTCAGGATCACCCACTTCCTGGAACATCTGCACCATGAGTGCCTTGTCTTCGCTCATCTGGGTGATGACCATGTGCTTCATGTCCACCAGGCTGTCCAGATTGCGGCTGATGTCATCAACTACATTGTCCATGACCGCTGGAATTGACCGGCGTGCACGGGCGTAGACACGTTTGCGCACCAGCAACGGCAGATTCTCCCAGAGCACAGCATTGCGCTCGGTCATCACCTCATCGGTGTACTCTTCAATACGTAGCTGGATGGTGCGGGTGAGGTGGGCGGATATCTTTTCCGGCTCCATCTCGCGAAAGAACTCGTCCAGACTGCCCAGTTTGGAAAGGGCCTTGTCGACAACGATACCTGCCATCTTCTCGACCTTGGAGGGAATGATCCCCTGCCAACCGAAAATTGGCCGAATACCAATGAATTCCAGTGGATAGAACGTCATTTTGACGGCCATCCAGTTGGTGATCCACCCTACGGCACCGGCGATGAAAGGTATACTGACGTACTTCCAGAAGTCCGGGTACGAAAGCAATGATTCCAGCATTGAAAAACAACTCCCCTCCAAGGGCTTATGCACTGTAACGCGACAGTGCCAAGACAAACATATCCCGCTTTCGCCAATCCCGGTCTAAAAAGCCAATGTCGTTTTAAGGCAGCAACCTATCATGGGAGGTGCCCTTTATTATAAAAGTGCCTAGTATAGGTAGCTGGCAGTCTAAATATAAGCAAGATAACGTAATTTTTGGCAACAAATCGGGACCCCAAGCGACAACGCGATCCCATTTCAGGACAGGATTTTCCCTCACTTATGCCTCAAACCGGTAGTTTCCCCCAGCTGATTGTGCTTGGTGGTTTGGAGAGCGCACTCAATCAGGCGCTCACCGGCAACCAGCCCGGCCGCGACAGGTTAGCCGCCCTGCACGGCACTGTCGTGCGGATTCGTGCTGAGCGCCCGCTCTGGGTGCTCTATGTGCTGATCTATGAAGATGGCGTGGAGCTGCTGACCGACTATGAAGGCAACGTGGATATCCGTGTCCGGGGCCCTCTGGGAGCAATGGTGCACTGGCTGTTTGCCAGCGAGCCACTGACCGATCATGAATCCCTGCGCGTTACCGGCAGCGACAGGCAAATAGCCCAGCTCACCGACCTGATTGAGAATTTCAGCCTGTGGCCGCTGGTTCGCAACTGGCTCGACGACCATGTTCGGCTGAAGGAGCTACTCGACCTGCTACGCCGTGAAGACCCGGTGTGGCTGGAGAAGCTGGCCACCCTGCCTCAGCAGGTCGGAGAACTGGCAGAACAGGTGGCTCGTCAGCAATTGATTCAGGAAGACATCCTTGAGGAGCTGCGTCACCTGCGCGGAGAATTGCGACGAGCCCGCAAGCTGGATCAGTTCTTCACCCTCACCGGCACCCTGCTGATTCTGCTGTCGCTACTCAAGGCGTCCTCACTGTGGGAAACCACCTTGCATGCATTGCAGCAGGATGTGTTGTCCCTGGCCATGCTCAGCCTTGGCATTGCCTTCCTGCTGGCTCGACTACTCCCCGCCAGAGGCAGGCTATAGCGTCCGTCGCCCGATAAGCTGCGACGCGGGCTTGCGCGCACCTCCCAATACCCCCTTCGAGCCTTGGCGAGGATTGGTGTCTTTATGTAGGAGCTATGCTTGCATGGCGAACCGCGCTTGCGCGGAAATCGGTCGCAGGGAGATCAGGGATCTAAGCGCTCGACCGGCTTCAGAAAAGAATGGCGGCTAGATTGATCTTTGTCGCCTCGCTACGTTCGGTTCGCATGTCGCAGATCCCCTGGGGGCAAGCATAGTTATTCGCTTCGCTCACCCTTCGGGCCGCACGGAACTACGTGCGTTACTCCGCTGCGCTACGTTCCTACAGCGGCTTCGTAGAAATGCCAAGGTCCGGAGGACTTTCCACCCTTTCCCTATCCTACGAGCGTAGCTCGTAGCTCGTATTATCGATTCTTCTTCGGCGCGCCAAAAATTTGCCCCAGGCGTTCGCCGACCAGCTCCGCGCTGGAGCGGGCCAGGCTGCGGCTGGCCCCTTCCAGCACATCCCGGGTGTCCAGATTGCGGACGCCATCCACCAGACCGCGGCGCACCCCCTCTTCCACCCGCGAAGACAGCACCTGAGCAGCGTTTTCCACCTGCTCATCCAGCTCTTTCTGCATGCTGTCACGCAACCGCGGCTGAAAGTAGAAATGCCCCCACAGCGCTACCACTGCCAGTGTCATTGCCGAGCTCAACACCGCCGTGGCGATTACCCAGATTATCGACATGCCCTCACTCCTTTTCTCTATCCGCTCTAATTGGCTGATAAACAACCGGTTTTGGTAACAGAGCAAGACAATGTTGTTAAATAAAGTATGCGCGCAATGCCTGCCCAAAGGGAATTCATTAGAGTGAAAACCAAGGGAAAGGATGCCCACTGTTAAGAGCTTGTACACGCTCCCACGAAAGGAACGTCATCTTAATGTGTGGCCCCGAGGTACCCAATGACTGCCGTGACAACCAGCAGCCGCGCAAGCAGCCATAGCCAGCAGATGATTCACCAGGCGATGTCTCTCTGTCGTCGACATCAACGGCCCCTCAGCATCCTCGCCATCCGCTTTCAGGAACTGGCATCCATCAAGGCGGATATCGGCGCCGAGCGAATTCAGCGCTTGCTTACGCGGGTTCTGCATCAAATGCATGCCACCAAACGTTGTGAAGACGGGCTGGTGAGCTGCCAGTCAGGGCAATCCTTGTTCGTAGTCTTGCCGGCCACCGCCGTGAACGGCGCCATGGCAATGGCGCAACGACTACAACAGTGGTTCAGTAGTCAGGAATTCGAGCTGGATGAGTTCTGCATTTCCCTCCCGGCACGCATCGGCGTGCACTGTGCCAGCCAACAGGAGGAAGAAGGCGTGGTGCAGTTGCTTAATCGGGCATTCAATACCCTGGAAGACACTACGGACACAACTCACATTGCGTTGAGTGAATCGGCACGCCAACAACTGGTCGCTTTGCAATCCGCCCCCGAGGCAACCGGCCAACTGTCCAGGCAGCTGCTTGAGCTGGCCAATGGCGCAAACCAGGCCTCACTCATGGAAGTGCTGTCCCCTGCCCTGTCCGTGCTGGATGAACGTCTAAGACTACAGCTGGTAGATCAGTTACTGGAGGCTTCGACCCAAGCGAAGGCGATCTGAGCAGGGGAAGCAATGGTCCCGCTGGACTCTGTGCTCCCTCTAAAGACCTCCGCCTGACTCAGTTATGTCCCAAAGAATGCCATGCGCTTCCATGGTGAAAATTTTCTTTCCCTCCGGTCTGCAATCACGTCAGGGTTTGCGGGCAATGAGCACAGCCCGGCGCGGCGCGGGATACCCTTCCCGGGTCAGAGCCGGGTCGTCCGCGTCCAGAAAATCCGGTAACGACTGGAACCGCATCCAGTCAGTGGCCCGCTGTTCCTCAACCGTAGTATTGCTCTCATCCACACAGCGGATATCCACAAAACCACAGCGTTGCAGCCAGCGTTCGAGCATGGCCACGGAAGGCAGGAAAAACACATTACGCATCGCCGCGTAACGGTCCTCAGGCATCAGCACTGTCTGTGCATCACCTTCCACCACCAGAGTCTCCAATACCAGCTCCCCCCCCTCGCTCAACACTGCTTTCAGTTCCAGCAAGTGGTCCAGCGGGGAACGGCGATGGTAGAGCACGCCCATGGAAAACACCGTATCGAAATTCTCCGTCTGCGCCGGCAGTTCTTCCATGCGCAACGGCAAAAACCAGACCGGGAAGGAAGGCGCAAAGCGGCGCACCGCCAGGTACTGCACAAGAAACAGGATGGTCGGATCGATTCCCACCACCTGCTCTGCTCCGGCCGCCGCCATTCGCCAGCAGTGATAGCCGCTGCCGCAACCCACATCCAGCACCCGCCGTCCGGTCAGGGGCGACAAATGCGGCGCCACCCGCTGCCACTTCCAGTCAGAATGCCACTCGGTGTCGATCTGCACACCGAAGAAATCAAAGGGCCCCTTGCGCCAGGGAATCAGCCCCTCTAGAGCTGCCTTCACGCCCCCCGGATCAACGTCACCGGGCTTTCCGATGCGCAGGGCATCCGCCGCAAAATCACAGTCCGCCGGCCCCTCAGGCAGCGCGTTGAGCGCCGCCAGCCAGCGGGGCAAATCACCATGGGGTTTGTCCAGCAGGCGCTCCCGGCACAGGGCCATCAGCGTGTCCCGCTGGGGCTGGGCATAGAGTTCCCGCAGCGCGATTTCGCACTGCTGCAGATAATCCTTCAGCATCAGCGCACCGCCAGCAGAGAGATGAAATTGAAGCAGCGAAACCACACATGAATCTCCCGGTAACCGGCCTGACGCAGGCGTGCTTCGTGATCAGCCAGGGTTTCGGGTATCAGCACGTTCTCCAGCGCGGTGCGCTTCTGGCTGATCTCCAGATCTGAATAGCCATTGTTACGCTTGAAGGCATGGTGCAACTCGGTCTGCAGGGCGTTCTCCGCATCGTCTGCAAAGCGGATCTTCTCCGACAGCACCAGAATCCCGCCAGGCACGGTGGCGTCGGCAAGACGTTGAATCAGGGCGTCGCGCTTGTCCGGGGCGATGAACTGCAAGGTGAAATTGAGCACCGCCATGGAACACGGTTCGAAATCCATGCTGGCTACATCACCCTCCAGCAGACTGACCCGTTCGCTTTGCCCGGTTTCCGCAATCAGTGTGCCGGCCTGACGGATCATGGCCGCAGAATTATCCACGGCGATCAGCCGGTTGCCCTGATCTGCGGTCAATGTTGCCATGGCCGTGGTCGCGGCACCCAGGGAGCAGCCCAGATCATAGAGACAGGTATCCGGCTGGGCGTAACGGGCGGCAAGGACCCCGATCATATCGATGATGGTGGGATAGCCGGGCACCGAACGGCGAATCATGTCCGGGAAGACACGCACCACGGTGTCATCGAACGAAAAACGGGTCACCTGCTGGTGCGCCGTGGCGTAAATACGGTCCTGCTGATCAGACATAGGGGTTCCGGTATCACAATGCGGGGCGAATTATAGCGGGTGATACCGGTAGGTAGGAATGCCTGACGCTAATCAGCGAAAGGCATCGTGTTCACGTCGTCCGTTTCTCTTGTCCAACGCCGGGCATTCAGCGTTTTGCTTACTTCAGGCTGACCCGCAGGTTGGGGTTGAAGTCTTCGTCTGCCAGGTCGCTCAGATAGCTTTGCACAAAATCCTGAACATCGCTGTCACCCTGTTCACCAAGGCGCTGAAGGGCTTCTTTCAGGGGCAAGGTCTGCCCATGGAGCGCTACCCGGGAGGCGGTCAAATTCAGGCCCAGGTCAATCACTGCGTATTCCAGGTTCTCTGCCTGGCGGGCCAGCACCATCTTTTCCAGCACGCTGCTGCCATCCTGGCAGGATAAGGAAAGCACTTGCTCACCAGAGGTCAGCGCCAGCTCATCGCTTTCAATCAGATCATCGACCAAGGCGCCGAAAGCGCTCTCCTGGCTCGCCGCCAGACACAGCCGCTCGCTCATGCCGCTACTGATTTGTGCATTAGCCGGCAGCGCCATCACAGCAAACAGGACAAAAGACAAATAACGCATGTAGGAACCCTCTATCCCAAAACCCGAAAGACACAATCGTCGGAGGCGGATTATACGAATTAAACACTACATAAGTTAACCACCCTCACACATAAAGATGGCAAAAAAGTGACGAAATGCAATATTCTGGCTTCATACGGCAGTCATTAATCCTTCCTAGAATCCCTGACCGAAACAGGCATAACTATTGCTTAGGCTTCCAGACAAGACCATTCACTCTACGGGAGACACCGGTATGTCCACTTTTCGCAAGCATGACTCCGCCAATGTGCTGACCTGCGGCGCACTGCTTCTGATGTTCTGTGGAGTGATGCTGGCTTTACAGGATGTGCAGTGGCAGCTGGTGAGCATGGCCAGTTTTCATGCCGGCGTGGTTCTGACAGCCGTGGCCCTGTGCTTGCATGGATGGCGGCGTCATCGGGCCTGGCGCCTGGAGTTCCTGGTACTGGTGATACTGGGATTACTGGTGACACTGGCACCCTTGATGCCACTCCCCTTTCAGGACTTTCTCGAATACCTCACGCCTTGATCTCCAGATAGCGGGAAATAGCATCGCGCATAGCGGTCAAAGAAAGCGGTTTGATCAACTGGCCGTTCATCCCTGATCGCTGTACCCGACCTCCCAGCTCGGATACCGCATGGGCGCTCAGCGCCAGGATCTGACAAGGGGGCCAGTGTTCGCGTTCTTCACAATCGCGCATACGCCCGGCACTGGTGAAGCCGTCCATCACCGGCATATCCAGGTCCATCAGTACCAGATCATAAGCACCGGCGGCTTCCTGGAACTTGTCCAGCGCACGGGCGCCATCCTCGGCAATATGAATCAGGCTGATACCCAGCCGCTCCAGATACCCCTTTGTCACCATCTGGTTCACCGGGTTGTCCTCCACCACCAGCACCCGCAGTGCGGCAACGGCTTCTCCCCCTTCTACCTGTGAAATAATCGGAATACTACTGGGCATCTGCCGACCCAGTAACTGTTTGAGTTCATTGACCGTGAGCACCGAACGTCGCAGCAACTGCACCTGTGGGGGCAGCCAGTCCGGAGCCTGAGAGCGCATCCCGGTAAGCAGCAGAATCTGCAGTGGCACCTGACTGAGACGCACCAGCTGCAGGGTTTCCTCCAACAGATCCCGGTCAGGCATACCGTTGATCAAAAGAACCCGAGCCCCTTCCAGTGACCCCAGCGCCGCCAGTTGCGAGCTGTTACTGACCCGGTGCACCGCCTTAAACCGCCGGTCCTCCAGCATCCAGTCAGCCAGGTTACCCTGCACATCCCACAACCAGGCCGGTGGCGCCTCCTGCTCCATCGTCGGCACGTCCCCTTTGTCCGCCGGCATCTGAACGCTGAAACTGAACCGGGCCCCTTTACCGGGGGCACTTTCCACATGGATGTCTCCGCCCATCAGCGCCACCAGTTCGCGGCTGATGGACAATCCCAACCCAGTGCCACCAAAGCGTTTCGCCGTATCCGCAGAGGCCTGGGCAAAATGCTGAAACAGCCGGGCCTGCTCTTCCAGACTGAGGCCTATGCCGGTATCGGTCACGGCAAAGCTGAACAAGGGCTGTTCCTGGCTCACTTGGCGATAGGCCAGAGACAATACCACTCTGCCGTTACGGGTAAATTTGACGGCATTGCCCAGCAGGTTGATCAGTACCTGACGCAGCCGGGTCGGATCACCCACCACCCTGGACGGGGTGCTGGTGTCTATATCGAGCAACACCAGGGTGCCGTTATCACTGGCGGGGAGATTGAACATCTGGGCGCACTCGGCCATTAGCAGAGGCAGATCAAACTCCTCATCCACCAACTGCAATTTGCCAGCCTCGATCTTGGCGAAATCGAGCACATCATTGATCAGCGCAGTGAGGGTACGCCCGGCACTGTCGATCAGACTGATATATTCCTGCTGCCGGGGCGTGGGGTCGGTTTCACGTAACAACTCTGCCAGGCCGATCACCCCATTGAGAGGAGTCCGAATTTCGTGGCTCATGCGGGCAAGGAACTGCCCCTTGGCCAGACTTTCTGCCCGAGCACTGATGGCGCGGGAATTGGAGCGATAAACCAGCAGGGCCAACCCCAACACCAGGGCATAGAGCAACAGCACCGCCAGCATCAGAAAAATGCTGCCTCGCAGTTTCTCCTGACGAGTGTGCTCTACCAGCTGTACCGACAGCTCTACCAGGCTGTCAGACAAGCCTTCCAGCGACTGCATGGCATGGCGGCTGTGATCATAGGCCTGCTCCCAGCTTACCTGAACCCGGGGGGCCAGAATCAGCTCTTGCTCAGACCATAATAGAAACCGTTGCAGCTCGTCCTTCACCAATCGCCACTGTTGCTGCAGCTCAATGGCGCCGGTCCTGGCGGACAGCGCCTTGATCTCGCTGTCGATAATCGAAAGCTGCTGCTGCAGCCGCTGCCAGGCATTTTCCAGACGACGGGCGTCGTTATCCCCCAGGTACCCACCGCGCTGGCTGACATAAAGGGCCAGGGCACGAATCAACCCGATATCATTCTGCGCCTGACGAAACGAGCCCAGCGTCAGAGACAGCACCTCATTGGGCTCCAACCCCTCCCCCACTGACATATCTGAAGCGATCAACACGGAAGAAAGAGCATTGCCCAGACGCTGGGCGATGCGATTGACGTTATCGTAGGGCCCCGCCACGTCTTCCAGAGGAATCCCGGTTTTCACCGTCAGGCCCGCCCAGGTTTCGCTGAGCAGTCCTGCCTGATCATTCAGGCCGGGAATATCCCGTTCACGCACCTGCTCCAGAAAGGCCTGTAAGCGGCTATCCGCTCTAGCCTCGCTAAGTTCAAAGCGGGATACGATCTCCGGATGCTGGGTATGTATCATCACCGGAGCCAGATCACGCATGTCATCCAGCGGCGCAAAGGCAGTCAGGCCACTTTCGAACAACCTGAGATCGCCCTGCATGGTCTTGTAACCGGCAAGCAGGTCCAGGCGGTGTTGAACCATCAGGAAAGACGCGATCGCAAAGGGGACGGTGATAATGGCAAACAGCAGTGCCATTGCAACGCCAGTGCGCATACCGTTATGTGATGGTTTTTCCATCCGCCTTTCCCTATAAAGGGTATCCTCGTCGGGTATCTTGTATTGTGCCACCAGAAAATCGTCGCCACATCAGGGAAACCCGGAACACCTTGCCTCATGATGACAAAAATGAATGTAAAAGTTTGCTATCTGTTGCCACTTATCGCTCTGCTAGGCCTGGTTTCCTGCGGCACACAGACCAACCGTGAACAGCCACCTACTGCCCTGAAGCTGCCAACACTCAGCTCTGAATCCAGCGGCGAACAACGCCTGCCGGTGACACCAACTGCCCTGGCCGTGGACCTGTCGTACTTCCAGGTTCCGCAGCATCTGGCCGGCCTGAAACTGGACGGAGAAATCAGCTCCAAGCGTGGTCGCATCCTGCACTACCGGAGCGAAGACAAAAAAGAGCAATTATCACTGACTCTCAGTGGCCTGCCGGCTGGCTGGGATAGCATGCCGGCAGAGCGTGCTGTCGCCAGTTACTACAGCGAGGTACGGCAAAGACGGGTTAACCAGGCCCTGCAAGACAGCGCCAATGCCCTGACGATTGTCAGCGAAACCCTGCTGGATCTGGAGGGACAGCCCTCCGCCCAGGCACAAATGCGCTGGGTGGAAAAGGGGCGGCCGATCCAGAACCAGTCTCTACTGGTGACCCTGATCGATGGTGTCTACATCCGCATCAACAACGCCAGCTACCAGCAGAGCACCCGATGGTTACTGCAGCACGGCAAACGGGCGCTGGCCGAGTTCAAGGCAGCGCAGAAAGACAGCGACAAGCCTCAAGCTACAAGCGACAACGCGGATAAAAGCCGGGCAGAACAATTACTCTCTGCCCGCGATTCTGGACTGGACGAGGTTCTGTCTTTCTTGAACACGACAAGCCACACCCAGAATCTGGACGCGGCGCCAGCATTGCAACACAGACAAACCGGGATTCGCGTTGCAGCTTGTAGCTTGTAGCTTGCGGCCTGTAACCATGACAAACCCAACCTTCTCCCCCATCCAGCCGGCCACCGTTGACTGGCAAGAGACCACCCCGGTGGCGGTGGACTTTGACGACCCGTATTTCTCCCGTCAGGACGGCATGGCAGAGAGTGATTATGTGTTTCTGCAGGGCAACCGGCTGCCGGAGCGCTTCCGGGCAATGGCCGCCGGCAGTATTTTCGTTATCGGTGAAACCGGCTTCGGTACCGGTCTGAATTGCCTGCTGGCCGCCCGGGATTTTCTGGAACACGCCCCGCCCAGCACCCGGCTGCACCTGGTCTCCGTGGAAAAACACCCGCTACGCAAGGCAGATCTGGCCAGAGCCCTGGCCCACTGGCCTGCCCTGTGCTCGCTGACGGAGAGGTTGCTGGCAGAGTATCCGGCACCAGCACCGGGCTTTCACCGTCTCCAGCTGCACCCGCGTGTGCAGCTGACGCTGCTCCATGGCGATGCCCAGGCTTTGTGGCCACAGTTCCACCACCCGGTGGATGCCTGGTTCCTGGATGGCTTTGCCCCGGCCCGCAACCCGGACATGTGGCAACCGGAACTGTTCGCCCAGCTGGCCAGACTGAGCCACCCCGGCACCACCCTGGCCACCTTTACGGCCGCCGGTGTTGTCCGCCGTGGACTGGCCGAGGTCGGCTTTGCCATGCACAAGCACGATGGCTTCGGCCACAAACGGCATATGCTGGTTGGCAAGATCGAAGGCCAGGAGGCCCACCCCGTATCGGCAACGGGCCACATCCTGGTGGTCGGTGCTGGCCTCGCCGGGGCCACCACCGCCCGGGCCCTGGCCGAGCGGGGCTGCCAGGTAACGGTGCTGGACCCGGATGGTATCGCGAACCATGCGTCCGGCAACCTGGCCGGGGTGGTCTACAGCACCCCCAGTGCCCACCTCACCCCGCAGAATCGCTTCTACCAGCAAAGCTACGGCCACGCCCTGCGCTGGTTACAACGACACAGATATCCAGCACACCCGGAAGACGGCAACCTGAACGGGGTTATCCAGCACTACGTGGATGAGCGCCAGCAAGACAAGCTGGAACAAGCCATGACAACCGGGGCCTGGCCAAAGGAGCTGCTTCAGCCCCACGGCGATAATGCCGTGCAACTGCTGGGCGGCGGCTATCTGAGGCCGGCCCGCTGGTGCCAGCATCTGCTCAACCACCCTGCCATCAGCCAGGTGTCAGCCCGGGTGGTATCCCTGCAAGAAGGCGCTCCGGCCCAGGTAACCCTGGAGAACGGGGAAACACTCAGCGCCGATGCCGTGGTCCTGTGTACCGCCGGCCAAAGCCAGTCCCTACCGGGGCTGGGCTGGCTGCCACTCAAACACATTCGCGGCCAGGTGAGCTACTGTCAGGCCACCGAGGCATCCCGACGCTGGCAACAGGCCCAATGCCATGGTGGTTACCTGACGCCGGCCCTGAACGAGCTGCACTGCGTCGGCGCCACCTTCAAGCTCCACGAAGATCACACCCATGCCACCGACAGCGACGATGCGGAAAACCTGGCCCAGCTGAAGCACCACCTCCCCGCCCTTTGGCAGGAGCTGGGGGGCGACCACATCCAGATCGTTGACCGGCGTGTCGCATTCCGTTGTCAGAGCATTGATTTCCTGCCCCTGTGCGGCCCGTTGCCCGTGGCCACGGACAATCCCCACCGCCCGGCACAAGGACTCTACCTGAATGTGGCCCACGGCAGCCGCGGCATTACCGGCACCCCCTTGTGTGCGGAGCTGATCGCCGAGATGATCTGTGGCCAGCCGCTGCCGATGGACCAGGAAATGATTGACGCCCTGGCCCCGGCCCGGTTTATCCTCCGCAAACGCAAAAAACAACCCGAGTGGATGCCATGACCCTAGTCAGCTTGCCGATTACCGCCCTTTACGCCGCCCTCAGCGGCTTCCTGATCATCGCCCTGGCCGCCAACGTGGTACGCCTTCGCCTGGGCAAGAAAGTCTCTCTGGGCGATGGCGGCCACAAGGACGTAAGCCGCGCCATCCGCGCCCACGGCAACACCATTGAATACCTGCCCCTGGCACTGATAATGATGGCGTTGCTGGAAATCAACGGCGGCGGCAGCACAGCTCTTCACATCTACGGTACCCTGCTGGTAGGCGGTCGTATCCTCTACAGCTACGGCATGCTGATCCCCCGCAGCAGCGCCAACCTGGCCCGCCAGCTGGGCGTGGTGACTTCCTGGCTGGTGATACTGGGTGCCGGGATTCAGCTGCTGGTGATTTAAAGACCTTTCCCGTAGGAGCGGCGCTTGAGCCGCGAAGGCGTTGGGGTAAGATTCCCAAGGCTTTCGCGGCTCAAGCGCCGCTCCTACGGAATCAACGCCTCTGCCTCAACGGAGTCTTATGCCCATCATCGTCCCCTGGAAAGACCTGCCCGCAGACACCCTCACTAACCTGATCGAAGAGTTCGTCACCCGAGACGGCACCGATTACGGCGACCAGGAGATCCCCACTGCCACCAAGGTGGAGCAGGTACGCAATCAGCTAAAGAAACAGGAAGCGTTTGTCGTATTCGATGAGGTCACGGAGAGCGTGTCAGTGATGGGGAAGGAACAGGCTAATGAGGCAGTTAACAGTGAATAGTTAACAGTGAACAGCGTCGCGGACTCGTTTTCAGGGTTTTAAAACGCAAGAGGCCGCGCCCAAAGTCTGGACGCGGCCTCTTGCCTTTCAGAACAACACACACGGCTTCGCGTAGCTATTCACTATTAACTGTTAACTATTAACTGCCTTCAAGCGATCGCCCCTTCCCGCGCCCACTCACAGCGCACTCTCAGGGGCGCCTCGGAAGGTTCGTGGCACACCTCCGCACTGTCCCAGACGAAGGTGTGGAAACCGGACAGCTCGGTTTCCAGGTGCACCACCGCATTGACCCAGTACATGTTCTTGAGCAGGGATTCGAACTTGGCGATCCAATGCTCCCATTCGTACTCCACCGCCCGGTAGGACATGCCAAAGTGGATCACCTGGGTCTGGAAGGTGCCGCCCATCAGGTCATCACCGGGTACCGAGAACATTTCCCGGCACAGGAACGGCCATTCATCGGCCTGCGGAAGCTGGCGAACGGCCCGGCGGTTATGAAAACAGTGGGTCTTACGTTCCTGCAAACTGCCGAACGGCAGGTGTTTGATACACCCGTAAACGATGGATTCGTTATCCAAACTGCCCCCCCTGACTGCATCGCTCATCTGACCCGCACTTTAGCAAAGCCATCCGGTTTTGTGAGCGGTAAATCGTTGAAACCCGTGAAATTGCTTTACTGAACGCAAATCAGTAAAGCAGAGACACCGCCCATCGCATAACTAACGAGATGCAGATCACATTTCACTGCTCACATGGCAGTATCGCTTTCAATTAAAGTCCGGAGCGTCATTGGGGATCTCCAGGCTTGCTTAACACTCTTGCTTATCCGCTTAAGGGAACGACAATATGAAAATCAAATTCTTTGTACCGGCCATCGTCTCCAGCACCCTCCTTGCCTCCGGTCTGGCCATGGCAGCATCCGATGGCAACATGGGCACCGGCGCCAGCGCCTCTTCCACCGGTAGCGCTGTGATCACCCTGAACGTGCCGGACCTGATCAAGATCAGCGACATGAACGACATGACCATTAACCAGGGCAACAGTTTTTCCGCCACCGATAACGTGTGCGTGTTCCGTAACCTGGCCGGCGGCTACGGCGTAGTGGCCCAGAGCAGCAATGACGCCGGCGGTACCGGCACCCCTGGCGCTTTCACGCTCAGCGACGGCGGCACCAGTGAGGTCAACTATTCTGTAACCTGGGATGGTACTGCGCTGACCGAAGATACTGCCGAAACAGGCCTGACCAGCACCAATACCACCGAAGCCAACTGCCAAACCAGCGGCCCCAATGTGGCTCTGGGCGTCAGCGCTACCGAAAACCAGGTAGGTGCGGCCACTACCGCTACCGACCACACCGATACCCTGACAGTGATCATCACTGCGGAATAAGCACCACACAGATGGGCCGAACAAACTCGGCCCATCTGCTATAGTGCTCATTTGCCGATAACGAGATTCCTATGTGGTTGCGTATTATCGCAAGCAGCTTGCTGGCTTTGTGCACAGCACATGCCCAGGCCCACATCCGCACCGATCCGAATGCCTTTAGCACCACCTTTACCTGGAACGGCGGCGATCTGGATCACAGCTTTGAGTTGTGTGTCAGCTCCGTGCAGGAACCCAATCCGCAAGGCAATACACCGATTGATTACGCCGTCGAAGTCCAAGGCCCTTTTGAAGTGGTTTCCGGCACCGACAGCATTCCGTTGACCCTGTCCTGGGGTGACCTTGTCGGTGGGCAGACGGTGACTCTGCAACCCAACCTTTCTACCGCAGAATTATTCACTGGCGCTTCCCGCTATTGTCCCGGCGGCAACAATGCCCGCCTGGAAGTGCATGCCAGCGCCACAGATATCCAGGCCGTCCCGCCGGGCAGCTACAGCAACCAATTCAATTTCACCGTCGCCAATTCCGGCAGGGGCAAGTCACCCGCCAACTTCACTGTCAATGTGGATATCACCATTCCCAACTCCATCCAGGTCACCCAGATTGATGACATTGCACTGGGGACATTCGATGGCAGCAACAATATCTCCCGCTCCGATACCCTTTGCGTCTATCAGGCCAACGGCGGTCAGTACGCGGTCACCCTCACCGGCAGCGGCAATGGCGGCGCCTTTGAGCTGATATCCGCTGGCAGCAGCGTGCCCTATGCAGTGAGATGGAACGATGGCAACGGCGCCCAGACCGCGACTCCCGGCATTCCTCTCGCCGGCATGGGTAACAGCCGCACTGGCGACCCACAATGCAACGGCGGCGCCAGTAACAACGCCACCGTCAGCGTAGACGTACTGGCCAACGACATGAGCGCCGCCACCGCATCCGGCACCCATAGCGGGGTGCTGACGATCATGGTTGAGATGCAGTGACAGCAGTTAACAGTGAATAGTGAACAGTTAACAGCTCGCGGAATCGAGACTTATTGGTTCTGGATGCAAAGAGGCCGCGCCCAAACTTTGGACGCGGCCTCTTTGCGTTCAACACCCGACTGGTCTTATCGCGCAGCTGTTAACTGTTCACTATTCACTGTTAACTGAACAAACCACCACCCCCAACCGCGCTACCCCATGCTTGATCTCCGCCGCCCCGGTCTGCAGGTTGCAGCGACCGTTGGGGGTTTCCACATAGAGGCTGCCCAGGCTGGATTCTGGGAGTTCCAGCTGGAAGTAGCCATCCTCGTCAGTGAATACCAGATTGTCGAAACCGGGGCCCTGAATGCGGGCACGGGAAAGGGTATTACCGTCGCTATCCTGCAGACGACCCAGGGCCACCATGACTCTTTGCAGTTCCCAGGCCAGCATCGCCACATTGCCCGGGTACAGCACCACGTCCCGTGGCGTGCTGTCCAGATTCACAAAGTCGGTCCCGCGATCCCGCAGGGCGATCTTGTGGACCTGATAGGCAGGTAACGTCAGGGTAGCCGAGCTGCCACCTTTCACCACCATCTCCGGATTTCCATCGACCAGCACGTCAAATAACGCGCCGTCGGCGCCATCGAGCTTCAGCAACACCGCCGAATCATTCAGTTGCTCACCGCCCAGAGCAGCACCATCACCAATCACCAGACTGGTGTCATAACGAACGCTGGTCAGAGTATCGCGGCCACCCCGGTCGGAATCATTGAAGGCAACATCCGCTCGACCACGGCCGTGGCGGGAGCCGTACTCACTGTTGAGCAGCACGGACTGACGGCCCGGATCAAAGTTCACCCCCGCTCCCAGCGTCAGATCCGCATCAAAACGGTCCCGATCATTCCAGGCACTGGCCCAGGCGGCATTCACCCCATCCTCGGTACCGGGCGCATCGTCCTGAACCCAGCCCAGGTTGGCCTGATGCTGCCAGTCCGGTCGGGTCATCAACCAGTTGGCGCCAAGCAGAATCTGATTGTCACCGTCGTTTCGCGTCAGGCTGGCAGACAGGTTGACCACCTGACCACTGCCCACCCGAAAGGTGTGCAGATAGGCTGCCGAACTGATGGTCTGTTCGCTGGCACGGCCAAGCCGCTGGCGACGATGGGAAAATACCAACTGCCCTCGCCCTGCCGGCACCCAGAGCTCGGCGCTGTCACGACGCACGGAGCGGGGCAGCAGCCGATACTCCTCTACATCAAAATCAACGTCGAAGACGGTCGGATCGTCGGTCCAGACCCGCTGGCTGTCGAACTGGAAGCGCAAGTCCCGATAATTGGCATTGCCGCGCAGGGTAAAGCCACTGCCACCCTCACTTTCCACAAAAGTGCTGGCAAATAGCTGGGAATAACGGGAAAACCAGTCACCGCTGACTTCCAGTAAGGCTTGCTCACCAGTAGCCGCCATCGCCACCCCGCCCCCCCAGGTATCCGCAAAACGCTGGCGCAAACCCGTCATAAACAGGGCGGTCTGTCTGTCTTCCGGCAACACCTGGTCACGGGCGAAGGCCGTGGCCTGGCCGAGCTGGGCGAACCACAATTTCTCGCCCTGCGGTGCCAGGCGACGACTTTTGACAAAAAACTGCTCTTCCACCCGGGTATTGCCATTAGCATCGGTGATGCGCAATTCCAGCGTGTAGGCGCCGGTGGGCAGGCGCGCAGTCTCCAGACGGCGGCGCCCTGATTCCAGGAACTGGCTGCCATAAAGGCGGCCGTCTTTGTACACCTCGATACGGCTTCGCGACGACAGGAACACTTCCACGGACGTGGCAAAGGCTTCCTCAAGATCCTGACGGCGTACCAGAGAACGGGAGACACCAACCCCGGCGATCGGCTGGCGGTCAATCACCGTCAGCATGTCACTGTTTGGCTGAAACAGGCCGGCGGTGATCTGATGATCCGGGTAATTACGCTGCCAGCCTAGCTCATCAATGGACAGGGATTGCTCATCGGTGCTGACCCAATTGGCAAAGCCATACTGAGACCCCCGGCCTACCAGGCTACGGCCAAACAAACTGGTGTTGTTCTCCCCTTCGGCACTCCCTGCGTGACTGAAGCTCAGATTCTGCACACCGCCCCAGCGGCTTTCTGTGGGCTCGGGCAGATAACGGGGCGCCAGCGCTTCCGGCGCGTCCAGGTAGTTGGGGTGAATAAACAGGTCTGCCCGAAAGCGTTGCTCGTCGAAAATCACACCGGCGACTTTCGGCTCGATCAGACCGCAGCCCTGCTGGTGTTCGCTGACACACACCTTGTCACCATGGGGGTCCAGCGGCGTGGATAGCACCGCCAGCAGCCAGGGTTCCGGTTTGACCTGAGGCATGGCTCCGATCAACGCATCCGGCTCCAGAAAGGTGATTTCCTCAGGGGAATAGCGGGCAGGGGTCGACATCACCAGGCGGTCGCCGAAGTACACATCCACCAGGGTTTCCTGCGGCTCCATGAGCGTTTCGAACCCGGGCGGCACAGCATAATCTGCCGCCATGGCCTGCCATGCCGGCACCGCAACCAGCAGGGCAATCCACCCGGCCTGCCAGCGCTTCCTCATGACGGTCGTTCCGATCAGGGGTAGCGCTGCTGCCGGGTCTCACCGGCAGTGGTGAGGTTGAAACGCACCGGCGCATCCATGGGCAATGCCAGAGTAACGCTGTTTCCCGGATAGAGGCGGCGCCCCTGCACTGGCTGACAGGGCTGGGTAGACGGGCTCGGTGGGCACTGCTCCCCTTCATGCAGCAGCACATTGACGTTGCCCTTGTTGGTCAACGTCAGGGACTTGCCATCGCGCTGGCCTTCCAGCGACACCCCGGTTTGCGACGGGGCCACAAACACCAGCAGCTGGTAACCCACCAGCACCCGTACTCCGGTGCCCTCCATCTGCTCCGGCGGCGCCACAGGCTTCAGATCTACCCGGTAGACCTTCTCCATGTCGCCATTACCATCCAGATTCACCAGCCGCACCCGGCGGCTTCCCCCCGGCGGCACCATCAGCCGTCGTGGCGTTGCGATCAACGGCGCAGACTCCGGATCCTTCACCGGCAAGCGCTGCTCACGATCGGTACCGGGATCACTCACGGTAAGAATCCCCACATCCACAAACAGGGGCTCCTCACCGGGGTTACCGATGACCACATCCTGACGCGGTGATTTGTCAGCGGGAAAATGAACAATGGCCTTGTCCACCTGCATGGCATACGCCGCCATGGCCCCACCTGCCCACAGCAGCAGACCGAATACAAAACGCAAAGTGTGTTCCCCTTAATCTATCAGGTCTCAAGCGAACTGTTTTTTGTGCTTCTGGTCACATTTTCACAGCGAACCATATTCAAACCGACCGGATTCCGATAAGACCGGACAAACGGCAGTTCAGCGGTAAAGGCAGCTGCAAGTTACAAGCTTCAAGCTGCAACGCGAGCCCGACTTTCTGCTAAAAGAATTAACGCGGAGCCGCGCCGGAAGGTTTTGATTAAGCTTCTAGCTTTTAACTCGCAGCTCATAGCTAGAAGCTGCTTTTTCACCGCCCACAGCTGTTCATCTGCTGCTGGTAACGATTGGCCGTCGTGGCGGTGCGCTGTGCCGCGCCCTTCATCCATTTATTGTTTTTCCAGGTACCACGGGCATAGCCACCGTGGCCAGCATAATAGTTGAGATACAGGTTGTAGGTGTCGTTGCGGGCGACGCCGTTTTTTCTATGGCTCTGGTAGTGGTACCAGCCCACAAAACGCACCGCGTCCTTGAACTTGTTGCGTTTGGCCCCGTGACGGCCAGTGTCATCCTGGTACCACTGCCAGGTGGAATCCAGGGCCTGGGGGTAACCATAGGCGGAAGACGGTCGTTTCCAGGGGATAAACCCCAGCAGCTTGGTGCGGGGCGGCTTGGCCCGGGCCTGAAACCCGGATTCCTTGTAGATCGTCGCCATCAACACCGGTACCGGCACGCCGTATTCCTTTTCCGTGTTTTTGGCGTACTTGTACCAGTTGTTGAACCAGCCACCCCGCTGGTCAAATACCGCGCAGACATTGTCTGTCTGGGTGGGTGTGCCAGCACAGCCAGCCAGAAGCAGTGTCGCCAGCAGCAGGGTCAGGCCAATTTTCATAAAGCTCCCGGATCAATGCCGTGTTGTTCGAATACGGACAGTAGCGCGGCCTCATCACAGACCTCAACCCCCAGGGACTCCGCCTTGGCAAGCTTGGAGCCAGCGGCAGCGCCGGCCACTACCATGGATGTATTCTTCGACACAGAACCGGACACTTTGGCTCCCAACTCCTGCAAGCCCTGTTTTGCCTGGTCACGGGTGAATTGTTCCAGCGTCCCGGTAAGCACCCAGGTCTGCCCTTCCAGGGGGCGACTTTCCGCCTGCGCCGGGGCGCGGTCGAGCAACTCCGCCACCATGGCTTCGGCGTCCTGCAACCGGGCCAGCCAGCCGTTATCCGCCAATGCCTTGGCCAGCTGCGTCATCACACCGGAGCGCACGCCTTTAGGTTCTGCACCGGCCCCTTCCGCGGCCCCCGCATTCAGCTCGGCAACGGTGCGATAATGGTTGCCCAGGGTGTCCAGAGACTTGTCACCGATACCCTCAAGGTTCATGCCCAGCCGCTTGGCGGATTTCAGTAACTGCGCCAATGTCAGGCTGTTCACAAAAGTCGCGGACGGTTCACCACTGGACTGCGGGTTCACCCCGGCGGCCAGCAGCCCATCAATCACCGCCTCGTTATCGGCTTCGGCAAAGAAGGCACCAATGGCCTTGGCCACTTCCATGCCCACATCCGGCACCGCCAGCAGCAATAACAGCGGGGCTCGACGAATCGTGTCCAGGTCGCCAAAACAATCCGCCAGGCTTTTCGCCGTTTCCTCACCAATCTGCAAAATGCCCAGAGCAAACAGGAAACGTCCCAGTGCCACCGACTTGGAGTGTTCCAGCGCGGCGATCAGGTTATCGGCGGACTTTTCCCCCATGCGCTCAAGACCCGCCACCTGCTCCGGCTTCAACCGGTACAGATCGGCCACGGTGGAAATGAGTTCCTGATCCACCAGCGCATCCACCAGCTTGTCGCCCAGGCCATCGATATCCATGGCCCGGCGCGAGGCAAAATGCTTGATCGCCTCACGCTGCTGGGCACCGCAAATCAGGCCACCGGTACAACGGGCCACCACCTGGTCATCACCACGCAGAATCTCACTGCCGCACACCGGGCAGCTCGGCGGCAGGGAAATATCCTGAGCCTCCGCCGGGCGCCGTTCCGGCAACGCCCGCACCACCTTGGGAATCACATCCCCGGCCCGGTACACCACCACGGTATCGCCGATGCGGATATCCAGCCGCTGGATTTCGTCGATGTTGTGCAGGGTGGCGTTACTCACCGTGACCCCGCCCACCTGCACTGGCTCCAGCCGCGCCACCGGGGTCAGGGCACCGGTGCGCCCCACCTGCCAGTCCACGCCGTTGAGTACGGTAAGTTCTTCCTGGGCAGGAAACTTGTGGGCGATGGCCCAGCGCGGCGCCCGGCTGACAAAGCCCAGGTCCCGCTGCCAGTCGAACCGATTGACCTTGTAGACCACCCCATCGATGTCGTAACCGAGGCGGTCACGCTTTTCCAGAATACCGTGGTAAAAATCCAGTAATGCCTCAACCCCTGCACACACACGCACTTCCGGATTGACCCGCAGATTCCAGCTGCGCAGGGCATCGAGCATGTCTGAATGGGTCGCCGGTTCGGGGACGCCTTCCAGTTGCGCCATGGAATAGGCGTAGAACTCCAGCGGCCGGCTGGCAGTGATCCGCGAATCCAGTTGCCGCAGGCTGCCGGCGGCGGCATTGCGGGGGTTGGCGAAAACCTTCTGCCCCGCCTCTTCCTGCCGGGCATTCAGCGCGGCAAAGCCACCATGGGGCATCACCACTTCGCCACGCACTTCCAGCCGGGACGGCAGCGTGTCGCCACGCAGTTTCAGGGGCACCGAACGGATGGTGCGAGCGTTGACGGTAATGTTCTCACCGGTCTGCCCATCACCACGGGTGGCGGCCCGCACCAGCTCCCCGTCCACGTACAACAAGGAAATCGCCAGCCCGTCCAGTTTCGGCTCGGCCACATAATCCACGGTGCCGGACACATCCAGGCGCTCGCGCACCCGCTTGTCAAAGGCACGCAGCTCATCGTCGTCGAAAGCATTATCCAGGCTGAGCATGGGGACTTCGTGCTGCACCTGATCGAACGCTTCCAACGGCACATCGCCCACCCGCTGGGTGGGCGAATCCGGGGAGACCAACGACGGGTGCTCCGCCTCCAGCGCCTGCAATTCCCGGTAAATGCGGTCGTACTCCGCATCCGGCACCGCCGGATCATCGAGCACGTAATAACGATAGGACCAGTCGTTAAGCTGGTCGCGGAGGTGTTGGGTTTTCTGAATGATGTCTTGGGAAGGCTGGCTCACGGGACGGAGATTTCCTGTGTCTTAATCTTCTTTAGGAGGCTGCTTGAGACGCGAACCGGCGCTGTATCGGTGTTGTCTTCTTTAACCGCTTCGCGCCTCATACCCGCAGGGCACAGAGAGCGGCGCTCCTACGGTGCCATGTCAGACGTAGGGTGCACTGAGCCTGAGCGAACTGCACCTTTCCGGCCTTTGCATGGTGCAGTTCGCGTAGGCTCAGTGCACCCTACGCTCCAGCCCCAACGGTGCCGCTTTTCCTCGCAGCTAGCAGCTCGAAGCTAGTCGCTGCTTTTTACGCACTAGGCACTCGCTGGCGACGTTCGAATTCCTGCACCCGCTGGCGTAAATGCTCCATGGTCTGCGGGGTCAGCACGCTGTGCTGTTCGTCTTTCAGGTCACCGTCCAGCTCACTGGCCAGGCGGCGGCAGATGGACAGCATCTTGTCCAGCGCACCCAGCGCATCCGTGGCACCCGGCAGTTTCAGGAAGAAGGTCACACCGGCAAAGGTTTTCTCTTCCATGGTATCCAGATCAAAAGTGCCCGGCTCTACCGCATTGGCCATGGAAAACTGCAGCTCATCGCGGCCATCCAGAGTCACATGCCGATGGAAGATATTCATCTGCCCGTAACGCAGGCCGGATTCCAGCAGCAATCGCAGCAGATCGTTACCGGCAAAGGGCGCGCCACGCTGGGCGATCAGGTGCACCACGATCACTTCCAGCACCGGCTGGGGTTCGCGGTGGCGTTCCGTCTTTCTTTCCGGCTGTCGCTCAGCCGGTTTCTTCTCGGCAGGCCGTTGCTCCACTACCGGTTTCGGCGGCTCGCGTGGCGGTTCCGGTTGTTTCGGCGGTTCCCGGTATGCCTTTGGCTCGTCCACCGGCTCGGGCTCCCTGTCACCGTCGAACAGGTTCTGCTGTTCGGCAGTGGGGATCTCCTCGGTAACGGCTTCGTCCGGCTCCATCATGGTGGGCGGCGCGTCAGCCCGCTCCTGCGAGTCCATTTCCATGGCCCGACGTACCACACGGGCGGTGCCGATCAGCTCCGGGTTGTAATCGCTTTTCTCGGGTTCGTCTTCCTGAGCATCCCGGTAACGCGGGTCGATACGCATACGCAGCCGACCCTGCCGTTCCTTGATCATGCGACGGACACCGTCCGCCAGGATCAGCAGGATCAGAATAACCAGAATGCCAATCAATGTTTCCAGATTCAGGCCCATTGCCTCATCTTCCTTGCTTGCGCTGAAGTGCCACCATTACGGACAGCACCGGATTGCCTTACATAGCCGCCATTTCGGCAGCTTCTTCCACATCGACCGATACCAGACGGGACACACCAGGCTCATGCATGGTGACCCCCATCAGGGTAGCAGCCATCTCCATCGCAATCTTGTTAT
>OJIS01000081.1_pt1 | contig 37653 bp, 33 predicted proteins | sample 1595671 | NCBI WGS metagenome assembly OJIS01 (sample SAMN05416814, study PRJEB24817) | seawater metagenome | isolation source: Sea water | place: Canada:Atlantic | collected 2013-07 | reverse complement strand
GAGATCAGCCTCGGTCTCGTGGGCTCGGAGATGTGTATAAGAGACAGCTTCTGATCGTAGTCAAAGATACCCCCTAAGCGCTTCGACACGCTCAGACAGGTCGGAAAGGTGGGTTCGCAGCGGATTGACTTCCATTACGTCTCTCTAGAATAAGTGCTTGGCAGAATTGATACGCGGAAAACAGCGCAGTCTAACGGTTTGCGGGTTAGCTGACGAGGGGGCGGCACCTCCGCCTTCGCCGCAGGAGCGCGGCCCGCACGTTCATAACGAAGCCGCTGTAGGAGTTCCTCTCGAGGGACTAACCACGCGTCAGCGTGGAAATCATCCGCAGAGCCTACCCCAGATTTGGTTCGGAGTAGCAGAGCAACCCGGGCCTCCAGGATGATCAGGTGACGCCCGCATCGGCTGTCTCCTCGCCAAGGCTCGGATTCGTCCCTCAAGAGGAGTTATTCGCTTCGCTCACCCTCCGGGCCGCACGGAAATACGTGCGTTACTCCGCTACGCTCCGTTCCTACAGCGGCTTAGTCGATGTCACGGATCGTGCCGCCAACGACGCGGCCCGATCAGTCTCTCAGCTCGTAGACGTGGTGAGCCTCGCCCTTCATATTATCGATGGTGGTACCGATATAGCGGCCATTGTTGGGAATGCCGGAACCGGTGGTGAACACCTTGAAGGTGCGCACTTCTTTGGGGGTGTCGATCACGGTGTCCGCGTCCACTTCCACCCACATGAAAATCACCGCTTCCTGGGGGATATAATCCACCCGCAGTACCTTGCCTTCTTCGGGCAGGCGCAGCTCCTGCACCTCGTTGACCACCTTCAGGCGGTGCTTGTGTATGGTCTTCATTCGAGTCCCCTCCGTTAAGGACACAACACGACGGTGGACGATAGCCACCCCGCGCAGTCAATGCCGGCACGGCCTTTTGGGCCGCACCCTGGTAAAACAGGCGCCCGATGGTGAGCGCGAGGCGCAATGCTAGCAAAAACCGGGGCCGCCGACAGCATTGTCGACAATTTTGCAGGAGTCGATGGGGGGGGAACATAAAGCGGTTTCGATTCGAGGCCCAATGTTGGATTACGCCTTTCAGGCTAATTCAACCTACATAGTCACGGGGGCTGGCGGGTTATGTAGGTCGAATTAGGCGTAGCCGTAATCCGACACCCCACCGGATCCAACCCACTAAAGCGGAATCAAATGCTCGAACAGCAGCTGGGGATTGCGCTGGCCACGGAATTCGTTGACCTCCAGGCGATACACCCCGCGCACCTTGTTGATACGGCTGGGCAGCGCGTCCACCGCCACATTGAAATGAATGGCATCAATCACCCCGCTGACGCCCGGCAGGCCCAGCGTCAGCTTCAGGTGGCGTTCGCCGACGATACGATGCTTGAGCACCTCGAATTCGCCATCGAAACTGGGCGCCGGGAACCCCTGCCCCCAGGGAAAACGGTGGCTGAGTAATTCGGCATTCGTCAGCGACAGCTCGTGGTCTTCCAACTCGCCGTCCGTTTCCACAATGCGCTCCAGCGCTTTCGGAGACAGCAGCTCACCCACCGCTTTTTCAAAGGCCGCCTTGAAGGCGTCCAGCTTTTCCAGCTCCAGCGACAGCCCCGCCGCCATGGCGTGGCCACCGAATTTACTCAGCAGCCCGGGGTTGGCCGTGGCCACCGCATCCAGCGCATCACGCAGGTGCAAACCGGGTATCGAACGGCCCGAGCCTTTCAATTGGCCACGCTGCTGGGCCGGGGCAAAGGCAATCACCGGCCGGTGAATCGCTTCCTTTACTCGCGAGGCAAGAATCCCTACCACCCCTTCGTGCCATTCCTTCCCATACAGACACAGGCCTGCGGGCAGGTTGTCCGCATCCAGCCGGGCCACCTCCTCCATGGCCGCATCGCGCATGCCGTGCTCGATGGAGCGACGCTCCCGGTTGATGGTGTCCAGGTCCTGGGCCATCTCGGTGGCTTCGGCATCGGTTTCCGCCAACAAACAAGCGATGCCCTGGGTCATGTCAGTGAGCCGCCCCGCCGCATTCAGCCTTGGGCCCACAGCAAAGCCCATGTCCGCTGCCAATACCCGGTTCGGGTCCCGGCCTGCCACTTGCAGCAGCGCACGAATCCCCGGGCAGCCCTTGCCGGCACGAATCCGCCGCAGGCCCTGCTCCACCAGCACCCGGTTGGCATCGTCCAGCACCACCACATCGGCCACCGTGCCCAGCGCCACCAGGTCCAGCAGATCGGTAATCGGCGCGCTGGCAGCAACGCCCTGCTCGCGCAACGCCCGCTGCAGGTCCATCAACAAATAAAACGCCACCCCGACCCCGGCCAGGTTGGTGGCGGGGAAATCCTCACAACCGGGCAGGCGCGGGTTCACCAGCGCATCCGCTTCCGGCAGGGTATCGCCGGGCAGGTGATGGTCGGTAATCAGCACTCGCATGCCTTGCGCTCGCGCAGCGGCCACCCCATCCACACTGGCGATACCATTATCCACGGTGATGATCAGGTCTGGGTCATACAGTTCTTTGGCCAGATCGACGATGGCCGGCGACAGGCCATAGCCGTATTCAAACCGGTCCGGCACCAGGAAATCCGGGCGCGGGTAGCCCAGCCGCTCCAGGCCCCGCACCATCAGCGTGGTGGCCGTGGCACCGTCCGCGTCGTAGTCACCCACAATGCAGATGCGCCAATGGTCAGTTCGCCCTTGTAAAAGCAACGCCACAGCCCCACGCAAACCAATGAACTGCTCAGGATGCGGCAGACGTTTCAGGCCCAGGTCCAGCAGTGCCGGATCGGTCACCCCCCGCCCGGCCAGAATCCGCGCCAGCATGGGCGGCACATCGGGCCAGTCCGGCGTGTGCTGCGGCCGGCGGGTGATCTTGGGCAAGCTGGGTTTGTCCATGGGCATGACAGTGCTCGGTGACCTGGTGGCGCGACTTTTTTGCAGGAGCGCCACTGGAGGCGCGAACCGACCGACAGCGAAGATCGGGATCGTTCTGCGAACGATTCCGCGTTACCGCGGTTCGCGCCTCAAGTGGCGCTCCTACAGTGGAAGCTCAAGCCCGGCAGTCTGCCACGGCGTCGCCCGAACAGCACGAACACAAGGAGCAAGTGATGAAATTTTCGCCATACGGCGCCCCGCAATCGCCAACCCGACCAGATAGTCACAAATTAGGGCTAAAAAAGTCATCCCGCTTCCCTATACTTGCGGGCCTACGAGTTTCGTTGTTTATGTAAGCAAACACTCACATGAATGCCATATAAACAACGCGCCCACCCCGAATTTCGGGGCCTGGGGCACACCAAAGCGGTCATTTAAACCGCGTACTTTGGGACTGGAGAGCAGAAGCTATGATCTATCAAGGCAACGCCGTAAGCGTACAACTGCTTGACGACGGCATCGCCGAACTGAAGTTTGACCTTCAGGGCGAGTCCGTTAACAAGTTCAATCAGGAAACCGTGGAAGATCTCGGTAAGGCCGTCGATGCCATTAAAGGCAACAGCGACATCAAGGGCCTGGTCGTGACCTCCGGCAAGTCGGTTTTCATCGTTGGCGCCGACATCACCGAATTCACAGACATGTTCAAACTGCCGGAAGACGAAATCGCCGGCTGGTGTCTGAAATCCAACCAGGTCTTCAATGCCTTTGAAGATCTGGACATCCCCAAAGTGGTTGCCGTTAACGGCATCGCCCTGGGTGGCGGCCTGGAAATGTGCCTGGCTGCAGACTTCCGTGTACTGAGCGAAAAAGCCCAGGTGGGACTGCCGGAAGTGAAGCTGGGCCTGTACCCGGGCTTCGGCGGCACCGTGCGTCTGCCCCGTGTCATCGGTGTGGACAACGCCGTTGAGTGGATCGCCGCTGGCGGTCAGCACAAAGCTGCCAAGGCTCTGAAAGTGGGTGTTGCCGATGCCGTGGTTGCTCACGACAAGGTCAACGACGCAGCCATCGACCTGGTCAAGCAGTGCCTGGCCGGCAAGATCGACTTCCGCGCCAAGCGTCAGGAAAAGCTCGAGCCGCTGAAGCTGCCGCCCATGGAAAACATGATGGCCTTCCAGACCTGCACCGCCATGGTGATGGGTCAGGCTGGCAAGAACTACCCGGCACCGGTAGCGGCCGTGAACACCATGCAAAAGCACGGTGGCATGAACCGCGACAAAGCACTGGAAGTGGAAGCCAAAGGCTTCGCCAAAGTGGCCAAGTCCTCCCAGGCGACCTGCCTGGTCGGCCTGTTCCTGGCGGACCAGCAAGTGAAAAAGGTCAACGGCAAAACCGCCAAGGCCTCCAAAGGCTTTGAGCAGGCCGCCGTACTGGGCGCCGGCATCATGGGTGGCGGTATCGCCTTCCAGTCCGCCCTGAAAGGCACCCCCATCATCATGAAGGACATCGCCGACAAGGCGCTGGACCTGGGCATGAACGAAGCCTCCAAACTGCTCGCCAAGCGCGTCAGCAAAGGCAAACTGGATGCGGCCGGCATGGGCAAAGTACTGTCCAACATCCGCCCCACCCTGAACTACGGCGACTTCGGTAACGTAGGCGTGATCGTGGAAGCGGTGGTCGAGAACCAGAAGATCAAGCAGTCCGTTCTGGCCGAGACCGAAGAGAAAGTGGAAGACGGCACCATCCTGGCGTCCAACACCTCCACCATCTCCATCACCAAGCTGGCCGAAGCCCTGAAGAAGCCGGAAAACTTTGCCGGCATGCACTTCTTCAACCCGGTACACATGATGCCGCTGGTGGAAGTGATCCGTGGTGAAAAGACCTCCGATGAAACCGTTGGCACCCTGGTGGCCTACGCCCAGAAAATGGGCAAAACCCCCATCGTGGTCAACGACTGCCCCGGCTTCCTGGTTAACCGCGTACTGTTCCCCTACTTCGGCGGCTTCGGCATGCTGATGCGCGACGGTGCCGATTTCCAGGCCGTGGATAAAGTGATGCAGAAGTTCGGCTGGCCCATGGGCCCCGCCTACCTGATGGACGTGGTCGGCATCGACACCGGTGTTCACGCCGCCCAGGTCATGGCAGACGGCTTCCCCGAGCGTATGCAGTACGACTTCAAAGACGTCTCCACCGTGATGTTCGAAAACGAGCGTTATGGCCAGAAGAACGGCGTTGGTTTCTACAAGTACGAGCAAGACAAGAAAGGCAAGACTCAGAAAGTGGTCGACGAAAAGACCTACGAACTGATCAAGCCCCACGTCGCCGACACCAAGGAATTTGATGCAGAGGAAATCATCGCCCGCATGATGATCCCCATGTGCACCGAAACCGTTCGCTGCCTGGAAGACAACATCGTAGGTTCCGCTGCCGAGGCCGACATGGCCATGATCTACGGCATCGGCTTCCCTCCCTTCCGTGGCGGTCCGCTGCGTTACATCGACAGTGTTGGCGTTAAAGAATTCGTCGCGCTGTGTGACAAGTACGCGCACCTGGGTGGCATCTACGAAGCACCGCAGATGCTCAAAGACATGGCCGCCAAAGGCGAGTCTTTCTTCGCCTAAGCCACGGACTGAAAGGAGTTAGAGAAATGAGTTTGAATCCTAATGACGTAGTCATCGTCGATGCGGTCCGTACCCCCATGGGCAAGAGCCGTAATGGCCAGTTCCGTAATGTGCGTGCCGAAAAACTGTCTGCCCTGCTGGTGGAAGCGCTCATGGAGCGTAACCCCAACTGGGATATCCAGCAGACCGAAGATGTGATCTGGGGCTGCGTAAACCAGACCAAAGAACAGGGCATGAACATCGCCCGTAACATCTCCATGCTGGCTGGCCTGCCGCGCACCAGCGCTGCCCAGACCGTGAACCGTCTGTGTGGTTCTTCCATGCAGGCCCTGCATTCCGCCGCCCAGGCCATCCAGACCGGTAACGGCGACGTGTTCGTCATCGGTGGTGTGGAACACATGGGCCACGTGGCCATGGATCACGGCATCGACCTGAACCCGGAAATGTCCAAAGTGGCCGCCAAGGCCTCCAACATGATGGGCCTGACAGCGGAAATGCTGGGCAAGATGCACGGCATCAGCCGTGAGAAACAGGACGAATTCGGTGTGCGTTCCCACCGTCTGGCCTGGGAAGCCACTCAGGAAGGTCGCTGGAAGAACGAGATCGTTCCCATCGAAGGTCACGATCAGGAAGGCAACAAGGTCCTGTGTGAGATCGACGAAGTGATCCGCCCCGGTGCCACCCTGGAAGACATGCAGAAACTGCGCCCGGTATTCGACCCGGCCAACGGTACCGTCACTGCCGGTACCTCCTCTGCCCTGTCCGACGGTGCTTCCGCCATGCTGGTCATGAGCGCCGCCAAGGCTGAAGAAATGGGCCTCAAGCCCCGCGCCAGGATCGTCTCCATGGCCGTGGCCGGCTGCGATGCCGCCATCATGGGTTACGGTCCCGTACCGGCCACCCAGAAGGCCCTGGCTCGTGCAGGCCTGACCATCGACGACATCGACTACGTGGAGCTGAACGAAGCGTTCGCCGCCCAGTCCCTGCCCGTCATGAAGGACCTGAAGCTGCTGGACGTAGCCGACCAGAAAGTGAACCTGAACGGCGGCGCCATCGCCCTGGGTCACCCGCTGGGCTGCTCCGGTGCGCGTATCACCGGCACCCTGCTGAACGTACTGGAATGGAAAGGCGGCAAGCTCGGCCTGGCCACCATGTGCATCGGCCTGGGTCAGGGTATTGCGACCGTGATCGAGCGTGTATAACGCCTGATGCCCGAAGCCTGACGCCGGACGCGCTCCGGTGTTCAGGCCCGGAGCCAATTTCCGGGCTCGCCCCACAAGGGCGGGATTGGAAACAAAAAACCCCGGCTACCCGCCGGGGTTTTTCTTTATGGGGGCTTTATACATTGCCGTTAATATCCTGACGGCCTAGCACCCGCATGATCTCTACCGTCTCTCCAGTCAGCCGGTAGTAAATGCTGTCCACGCCGCAGACACTGCGCCGATAACCGACCTGGATGTGCTCAACCGCTGGATAGAGATAAGGCGCTTGTGCAATGCTTTCAAAACGCTGAATCAGAGCCTCAAAATATCGAACCGCCTGCTCTTCACCGAATGCCTCAACCCCACGCCAGTAAATTCGAGCCACATCCCTTTTGGCTTCATGACTGAGCCTATACGTCATCCCTTCCCAATCCGTCCTGGATCTCCTTCAGCAGGTCCGCAGGGCTCTGATCCGTGAAGCCGCTCCGTTCCGCCTGCCGCAATTTAGCGCGGATCAACTCCACTTCTTTTGCGCCTTCCTGCTCCCGCAACTGACGCTCACGTATGAGTTCACGCACCACTTCACTCTCATTACCGTAGTGCCCGGTCTCGATCTGGGCCTTGATCCAGCTATCCTGCTGATCTGTCACCGTAATGCTCTTCTTCACCATAGCCATACAACACCTCACGCAGGCGACTCCATACTACCCAGTAGTATAAAATCCGCACACGTAGAGGAAAACGCCGCTCGTCTGTCTACAAACGCGGCCATAACTCCAGAATCTCCCACCCAGCACACACGCGGCTTGCAGCCCGATCCAGCGCCGACTTGGTGCTTCAGGGCATCACCGCGTAAGCGAACAGAAACGCCCTGCGCAAGCAACGGCAAACGCAGCGGTAGTAAAAGTGTACTGTCCGGTGAGACCTGCTGATAACGGGGTCGCGGCATGGTCACCTCCTTGCTGATCCATGCCCCCAAAATACGACTGTTACGGACAGCCAACCACCGGCCAACACCGATCAGATCTGTAGGAAATCTGCCAGCCCTGTTGTTCGGTTGTACATCGCTCAGGGCCGAGAAGGAAAAACCACCACATCATCTCCAGCAACGCTTCAAGGATCTGAAGGCAAGGGCAAGCAGGGACACCCATAAATTCACCGACATCTAAAAACTGATGGGGCCTGTTACTTTCCTGCTGAGGACGAATCCAGAAAGGTCTCGAAGGCAGCATTCGGTTGTGCAAGATCCTCACAACCTCAATGCCATAAGCGGTTTCCCGGTAGGATTTGCCAAGTTGTGGGCATCCTGTTGTTCGTGATCCGTAGTTGCTGTTCCCTCCGCAGGCAGCGTAGTGTTATCAAAACTCATCAAGTCAGTGGGTCCAACTCCAGGGAAGGTCACCCTGGACAAGCAGCGAGGTCGCTCATTAATGGATGCTTACAGTTCCCGGTTGGAATCACTGAATGCTCTAAAAAATACCGCAGGAAAAGTCCGCACTGTGGGCTTTGAGCTTGAGTTCTCCGGTATTACATTCCGCGATACCGCCCGCGTGGTGCGCGATACGTTCAACGGAAAAGTGACAGACGAAACCGCCGCGGAAGTGTGTGTACAAACCGATCACGGTGATTTCAATGTCGAGCTCGACTGGGATTTTCTCAAGACCATGGCGGCCAACGCGGGCAAGGCCGTGGATGAGCTGCTGCATCCGCTGTCAAAGGCGGCAGAGCTGCTGGTGCCCGTCGAAGTGGTGTGCCCGCCACTGCCCGTCACATCGCTGCATATACTTGACGATCTGGTCGAGGCGCTGCGCAAGGCCGGCGCAAACGGTACCGAAGAATCATTGATTGCGGCCTACGGCGTGCATATCAATACGGAAATTCCGGCACTGGATGCGCCCACCATTCACCGTTACCTGCGCGCGTTCGTGCTGCTGCAGTGGTGGCAGGTGGAGGCCAACGATGTCAACCTGGCACGACGGATCAGCCCTTACATCGACTTGTTCGAGGAGTCATATATCAAGGTCCTGCTGACGCGAGAGGCGCCGGATATCAATACCCTGATCGACGATTATCTTGAGCATAACCCCAGTCGCAACCGCGCGCTGGACATGCTGCCCCTGTTTGCCGAAATCGATGCTGACCGTGTTCGCGCCACTGTCGATGACGCGAAGATCAAATCACGGCCGACCTTTCATTACCGATTGCCCAATTGCCAGATTGACGACCCGCAATGGCGCCTCGCCTCTTCCTGGATACGCTGGTGTCGAGTTGAACAACTCGCCAACGACGACGCCTCGCTCCAGCAGCTGGGCGACGAATTCCTGGCGGCGGACAGGCCACTGATTGGTGTGGATCGTGGCGCATGGGTAAAAAGGATATCTCGATGGCTGGACGACCACACATAGGGGTTACCGGCAACCACCGTCGCTGGGCGCCAGCTTGGTGGTGTACGGCACTGGCGTTACGCCTGTGCGGTGCGGTTCCCCAACGCATTTCGGTTGGTCATCCGTGGCAGGGGGCACCGCCTGATGCACTGGTGATCGGTGGCGGTAACGATATCAGCCCGGAGCATTACGGCGGTGAAGTCGATGCCAGGGTCAAGCTCGATCCAGAACGAGACACACTGGAAATCGAATGGATTCGGCACGCCCTGAAACACGATATCCCCATGATTGGCATATGCCGCGGGGCGCAACTGATCAACACCGTCCTCGGCGGCACCCTTCACAATGACATCCGCCATATTCGCCGTCTGACCTACAACCGCCCCGGGCTGCTGCCCACCAAACAGGTTTGGCTCGAACCCGATTCCAGACTCGCCCACATCACCGGCAAGACCAAGCTCCGCGTCAACAGCCTGCACCATCAAGCCGTAAAGCGCCCGGCCGAGCCCCTACGCCGTACCGGCTGGGATCTGGACAAGATCACCCAGGCCATTGAGCCCACCGACAATATCCCTGTCCTCGGCGTCCAGTGGCACCCTGAATACATGATCTACCTGCGGTCACAATTCAGGATCTTCCACTGGTTGGTGGACAATGCACGGGATCGATCACCCCAGCCTTGATAGGGACATACAGGGTGAACAATGAGCGGGGTTACACTCGCGCTGGTAGTGGATTGATGCACGGGGCCGCTCCCCAAGACAGACATCGCTCAGGCGCGAGAAGGAAACACCACCATATCATCGCTCTCCCGCCATACCGGCAGCTTGATCATGGTTTGCAGAAAGAGTGGGTGCTCCAACCAGTGCTGTAACCACCGCTGCAGATTCGGGTAAGGCAGCTGGCTAAACACATCGCGATCGACATGGGCGAATTGGCGGACAAACGGCATAACACCAATATCCGCGATGCTTGGGTCATCCCCGAGCAGGTAAGAACTTCTCTCCAGCAACGCCTCCAGGACCTGAAGAAAAGCCTCCCCTCGTTGCCGATACTCTGTCTGAGTCATCTCAACATGGCGGTCGGCGTATTTATAGCGGTCCAGCCAGTACTTGAACTCGTTATCGTTTTGCTCAATCAGCGCATTCGCCTGATCCAGGATCGTTGCGTCTAACAGCCCTTGTGGATCCTGCTGCTCTAGCGCCCACACCATGATGTCCCGGCTTTCTTCAATCACAGCACCATCGACGAGCCGCAAAACAGGCACGGTGCCTTTCGGGCTTATCGCCAGCATTTGCGCAGGCTTGTTTTTCAGGGTCACTTCCCGCAGCTCAACCTGCAACCCAGAGAACAACACGCCCAGGCGGGCGCGCATGGCATAGGGGCAGCGCCGAAAGGAATACAGACAATCAAATGAGGCCGTCATAGCGATACTTCACAACTGAACCAGGGGTGTTTTTGCGCAACGGGGAACCGGTATTTCTGCTCACCGCCAAAAGGGTTATCGATGAACGCAGCCCACAGGGTGCGCGCAGGGAAAGGATGCTATTGAAGCGGCGCCCAGCCTCGATGCATCGCAATGTCGTCTTGTGCGCCAGTCTGGGTACTGGTTAAAAGGGGTTTATGTCATAACGCCCCTATGCCCGCATCCCCCCCAGAAAGTCCGCGACCAATGTCTTCATGTCTTGCAAGGTATAATCATCCGGCGAGGATGCCAGATTGATGGCGGCCTCAACCAGGACACCATAAATCATGCTGTTAAGCAGATTGCGGGGATAGGGTTTGAGCCACCCGCCGTCCTGTAGGCGTGAAATGGTGTGAGCCAGCGTGCCCATAGTGTAACTGCTATCAATATCACGCCATGTCTCCCAACCGAGAAAGGTGATCACCTCCTGAAGCGGCATGGTGTGGCGTCCATTGCTCACCACAAAGTCCAGAAAGGTGTCGCAAAGCCGCAGGGTGTCATCCCAGGGATTATCGGTTTCAGGAACCGCCCCCACCGCCTCGGCAACCCACTGCGCCTGTCGCTGATAACACGCGATTAACACCTCTTTCTTACTGCTGAAATAGTAGTAAACCGCGCCCTTCGTCATGTTCACTTTTTCAGCAATACGATCAATAGACGTCCCTGCATAGCCGTGCCTGGCAAACAGTTCCAGTGCCTCTTGAATGAGGGTATCGCGTGTTTCTTCCGCGAATTTTGGTGAGGGTGATTTGACTGGCATACCAAGAGTATGTCATACATACCGTCGGTATGTAACTCTCATTCGAATGCCTAACGAGGCTCAACCATGCTGAAGATGAAGAAAAAATGTGAGCGCTGTGCGGCGCCGCTGCCTTTGGACGGAGAGGCTCTGATTTGCTCGTTCGAATGCAGTTTCTGCGCGGGGTGTAGCGCCGAGATGGATCACATCTGCCCAAACTGTGGTGGCGAACTGCACCTGCGCCCTCCCCGTGTCATTACGCCCATACAGGCGCTGACAAAACGGCTGACAGGAGGGGGAAATCGTGTCCGTTAGCTCCCGGTGGGAACATTGCCCCGACGGTACCGCGCTGGAATATTTCGAACACAGCGCGGATTGGGCAGCGCCGTACCAAGGCGTCATCCTGATTGCCAGCGCACTCGGTGTGCCTGCCAGATTTTATCGCGCGTATGCCAGCTTCATGGCCACGAAGGGTTTTACTGTCCTCAGTTTCCACTATCGAGGTATCGGCCTCTCTGGCCAACAGGCTGATCCGGGCTTAATCCGCCTGGCAAATTGGGGCAGCCAGGATCTCGACACCATGATCGGCAGGGCAACGAAGATCGCGGGCAACAATCCGGTGTATCTGGTCGGCCATAGTATTGGCGGCCAAGTGGTAGGCCTGGCAACGCGAGCGGCACAGTTGAGCGCAGTGATCTTTGTCGGCGCCTCGTTCCCCTACTGGAGCCGCGGCCCCCTCTCGTATCGTCTCAAGCTATTGAGTTTTTATTACTGTCTGGTGCCGATCCTTGGCCGCCTGCGCGACCCCTTCCCTGCCCGCGCCCTGGGGCTTTCCAATGCAGATATGCCTAGCCGGTTACTTCGAGACTGGGCCGAGTGGGCCTCACAAAAAGACTATCTGCTATCCCCACGCTTTCATCTCAACGCCAAACAGGCCTACAACGAACTTAGTCTTCCCGCCCTGGCGTTTGAATTTGCGGATGATCACATTGCTCCCAAAGCGGCGACACAGAAGCTATATGACAGCTATCCAAGCCTGCACATCGAAGTGCGGCGCAAGCCAGCGGGCAAGCCGGTTATCGGTCATATGGGGTTCTTTCGGGAGAGTGCTGGTCGCCCATTCTGGGAAGAGCAACTGGCCTGGATGGCCAACAAGGAACCCGTCTTCGCCAGCCACAGCTATTAGTAGCCTTGCGATGCTGGGTTTCCGTCAGAGTACGAACCAATGAATGCCGAGGGAGTCCCCGGCCTTAAACATACCAAGGGGTTATACGATGTCGAACATGGTAAGCACCATGCAAAAAGCCGAACAATGGCCATTCGGGAAGCAGTTCATCCAGCTGGCCATGCGCTGGATGGTGCCCTTCTCTGCCAGCATCAAACCGGAGTTGGAGATTATGGAGCCAGGCCATACTTGCGGGCGAATGCGAGACCGACGCGCCGTACGCAACCACCTCTCCTCGATTCACGCGGGCGCCCTGTTTACCCTTGCCGAGACAACAGGCAATCTCGCCCTGATGAGCATCACCCCCGATAACGGGCGCTGGATCGTTACCGGCATGGATATCGAATACCAAAAGAAGGCACGCGGCCTGCTGGTTGCAGAAACGATCCTGGGGGAGCTGGACTGGTCAAGCAGTCACGAGGTTCGTGGAGAAACTCGTATCTTCGATGAACAGGGTGATACGGTGGCCAAGGCCGAACATCGCTGGCGGGTTTCGCCCAAGTGACAACACGCCACAACGACGCAAACCTGCCGGACACCCATTCATTGAGAAGCAAGGCTGCCAATGGCTGAATGGATGGGTGCCCTGTTCTTTCAACCTTACTTCTGGGCGTTGGACGCCTTGCAGGTGGAAATGCCGAACGGCAGATAGGCCGGACACCAGCGGGTGGTGCCAGTGAACAGCGGGATAATGCCGATGGCACCCCACCAGCTCTGGAATACCACGCCCAGGGCGATGATCGCCACACCCGCTACTAGCCGCAGAGTCCGGTCTGCGTTACCCACGTTGGTTTTCATGACAGCCTCCTTGTTGAATGCTTATTTTTCGAGTCTGTCCTTATTCGAAATCACGCACATTGATTCAGATCAGGAAACCCCGCCAACCGATCTGCCAATTGACGGGTGCCCTGTTGTTTGTGTTCCGGGCGGTTAAAGCACCATCGATGTAGCCAGAAACAGCATCAGGCCCATGCCGATGATGTCGGTAAAAGTGGTTAAAAAAATGCTGCTGGCCGTCGCCGGGTCAGCGCCAAAGCGCTTGAGCACGAGAGGGACTGTCACCCCGAATATGCCGCTACCTACGCAGGCGCCGATCATGGCGATGAGAATGACCAAGCCAAGCATGGCGGGGCTGGCTGCATCGGTGGCCAGCGCATAGGCAAACATGGCAATGCCCGCGATAACACCCACAGCGGCGCCGTTGAGTGCACCCAAGAGGATTTCCTTACGTAATAACTTGCTGACCGGGTAGTCCTTCATCTGTCCCAGAGTGATGCCGCGTAATGTGATGGCCAGCGCCTGGCAGCCGGTGTTCCCGCTCTGCCCTGCCAGTACGGGCAGGAATGCAGCCAGGGCGACGATCTGGGTGATGGTGCTCTCGAACATGCCGACCACAAAAGCGGCGGCGAAAGCGGTAAGAAGATTCACCTGCAGCCACGGATGCCGCATACGAAAGGCCGCTAGCACCGGCGTGTTTATCTGTTCCTCTTTGGCCACACCGTACTGAGAACCTGCCTGGGCACTCAGTTCAGTGGCAATGCGCTCGTAGAGTTTCCAGCCTCGCACCTCGCCCACTACGCGCTGCTGTTCGTCGACCACCGGGTACATGCGATAGTGGCGATAAAGCACCTCACTGACGGCATCTTTCACCAGCGTGTCCTGCTCGAAGGCAAAGGGCTCGCGCACCATGATGTCGGAAAGCACCTCGGAGGGTTTCGACAGAATCAGGTCACGCATGCCAACCACACCGACCAGATGATCGTCCTGGGTCGCGAAAATGTAGCTAATCTCGGTGACATCCGCGCTTTTGACCATAAAAGCCAACGCCTCGGCGACCGTCGTGCTCTGTGGCAGGGTGGCAGTCACCGGTGTCATCAATTCACCGATGGTGGCCTCCATGCCAGAAAGCACCGCAACACTGGCCGCGTTATCCGGCGCGGCGACCTCCCCCAGGTGAGAGGCGATAGTCGCGGCCTGACTGGCAGGCAGCCTTGAAAGAATAAACTGGATATCGTCGGCGGGCAGCCTCACCAACTCTTCAGCGGCATCCAGTGCTGTAAGGTCGCGGATTCGCTCGACCTTCTCGGTCAACTCCATACTCAGCGTCATGGTGTTCTCCGGCAGCGGTGTGACTTTGAGTATAGCAAGGAGGCGAGCGTTTGCCGTGCAACGCGGGACAGCACGAACTGCCAAGTGGTGGGTGTCCGGTCATTTTATCTGAGACCAGGCAACACGCACGATGCAAGATCTGACCCCGGATTCGTTTTTAGCAGCCTCGGTTGTCGCCCAATTAGGTATGGCATTAGGGATAGAGGGATCCGGCGCCAGGGCTGTCATGGCACAGGAACGGCAGAAGGCGCCTTGGTCGGGAGCAATCCAGTTACAGCCAATCACATCACGATTGACGCAGTAGGGAGGCATGGGCAGGAAAGCCCTTGCCTGGGGATCATAAGCGACAGGGGTTCCGTCAGCGGTGGAGAGATTATCAAACCAGAGTTTGCCGGAACCGACCGGGTTTGCGAAAACGCGCATAGAGTACTCATCCAGCCAAACGACGTTTTGAGTATGGGAGTTACGGACGTCGAATGTCTAATTCTATGGAATGATCGCATCGCGCATGCCGCCGACAGCTCAAGCCAAGACACCCATGTACTGATAACCACACCAACACCTCACCCCAGTGCACAGGCTGCGTTTTGCCCGGCAATCCAGCGCCGGCCTGTGGCTTCAGCAAAAGCTTTGAGCCTCGCCAGAGGGCCAATCGCCAAGGGGATACGTTGTGTTCTGGGCCCCATGTGTTTCAGCCATGCCCGCTCATCAATCCCAAGACGATCAAGAATGCCTGCGGCACCGCCATCAATAGCCCCCCGCTTGTCCGCACGCAGGGCTCTGCCAGTGGCATCCACCAGCTCCAGATAATCCATCAACCGCATGCGGGAGATCGTGGCGTCGTCGTCACTTTCTATGTGCTCGGCGTCCACCAGGGGGAGAAGTGTCGGGGCAGTCTCAGCTGAAGGCATATTCTGCGCAGCACCGCTGCGTTGCTGGAAGGAGGTGTAATCTGACGTCTCCGGGCTGGCAGCCATGCCTGCCCGCACCGGATTAAGGTCCACGTAGGCCATACAGCTGAGTAGCGCTTTCTCATCCAGAAGCGCCTGGCTCTTGTAGCGCCCTTCCCAGAAGCGACCCTTGCAGCCGTCTTCCTCGTTGGCCCGGCGGGCCAGATGCTCATTCAGGCAACGCATAAACCAACCCAGGTCATAAAGCCTGGAGCGCCATTCCTCGACAATTTCCAACGCCTTGAGGGTTTCTGCCTCGCCGGTCTCGTCACGCAACCAACGCTGCACCAGTGGCGGCCCGGAAAACAGCTGCATCCACTGCGCTGCCACTTCCCGTTCCGACCAGCTTTCTGCCTGGCCCCGATCCACCCTCAGCACCACATGGTAGTGATTAGACATCACCGCATAGGCACACAGATCAATCGCAAACACCTCAACCAGCGTGGCAAGACGCTCCACCACCCACTGCCTGCGGTGCTCATAATCCTCGCCAGAATACTGATCCCGCCCACACAGAAACGCCCTGCGTACACAACGGCAAATACAGTGGTAATACGGGGTTTCATCAAGTGAAACCTGCTGATAACGCGCTCGTGTCATGGTCGCCTCCTTGCTGATCCATGACGCAAACCATACTGCCCTTACGGACAGTTCACTATCAGACAGCAACCATCAGATGCGTAGGAGATCTGCCAATTGATGGGTGTCCTGTTGTTCTTGTGAAATCCAAGAGGGTATCTGACCCCGGAATTGTTGTTTAAATTCACACAAAACCATCAATCACTTGGGTTTCTCACAAAAAAACAGCTTCAATCCGTCCAAGTAATAACCTTTTTCCACTCTTGTCTTTGGGCCAAGCTAGAACAATCGATGATAATTGGAGCCCCGCCACCAACCCTTGACATCCATTTAGTCATGCAGATCTTAGCCTCAATATCTGCAATATATGCCAAGCTACCAGTATTAAATCCTGCAGTTATAAGCTGAACAAAAACACCATTTTCACCTTTGATCATTGGAGCTCCTGTATCATCTATAAAAACTGGAGCCCCATAGAGGGATGGACAAATTAAAACTGCCATCAAACAAAGAAGCGTTTTAGTCATTACTCTCACCTTTATTATCTAACATTGGGAGCAAATCTTGCATCACGCATAGAATTCATTAGCCACCAAATCGCCCCACAAACCAATTCCCCCCACTCCCCGTCAACAACAACTGCTGCCGCGCCCGCGTCATCCCCACATACAACAACCGCACCTCACTCTCCAGGTTCTCCGCGTCATCCTTCAATCCCCCCAACCCAGCCAGCACCACTGTATCGAACTCCAGCCCCTTGCTGCTTTGCCGGGTGAGTAGCGCGATCCGATCCGCATTGGCGTCATAGGCTTTCTTGCTGGCGCTGTCTTTCAACCAGGCATGGGGAATGCCTTCCCGTTTAAGCGCCCGTTGCAGGGTGTCGGCTTGCCAGGTGTAGCCGTAGATCACCGCGATGTTGTTGAGCAGCTGGCCGTTCTGCTGCCATTTGCGGATGCAGCGGGCGATGTAGTGGGCTTCGTCGTTGAAGGTGTCGAACTTGCGGAATGCCGGGGGCGGGCCGCTGGCGCCTGCCATTTCCGGGGCGATGAGGGGGATGTGGTCGTCGTCGGCGTCTTGGGCTTGCAGGAAGTCCTTGGCGAAATCGTAGGCGTAGCTGAGGATTTCGCGGGTGTTGCGGTAATTCAGTTTCAGAATGGTGGTACGGCCACGGGCCTGGATGCCCGCGCTGGACAGGGGGAACTTGAGGCTGCGTTTTTTGTAGATGGACTGGGCATCGTCGTAGAGCAGCAACAACGAGTTGGTGTCCGGGTCGATCATCTGCACGACCAGCGCCAGCCAGTCCTGCTCGAAGTCGTGGCCTTCATCGATCATGACCGCGCTGTATTGAGCGCGGGGGATCTGGCCCTTGTCCACGGCCTGAATGACGGTCTCCACCTGCCGCTCCCAGGGTTTTAATTCGGGCGTGGCGGGGATCAGATCCACGTTATAGGTTTGCAGTTGCCGGCCACACCATTCATGGAAGTGGTGTACCTGCACTTTCTCTTCGATGCCCTTTTCGGCAATAAAGCTGCGCAGCCGTGCAGCCAGGGTGATGTTGAAGCACAGCACCAGTATCGGTTTGGTGACGGCCTGGGCCAGGTGCAAGCAGCGGTAGCCGAGGATCAGGGTCTTGCCGGAGCCGGCCACGCCGTGGATGACCCGGTGGCCCTCACCCATGCTGCGAGCCAGTTGTTCCTGCTGCAGGTCCATCACGCGGACGATGTCCGGGATGGTGTTGTAGTCTGCCCTGCCCTCGGCCACGGCTTTGCTGCCGTTGGCGCTGCCCTGCCCTCGTGTACCAGCATCTTCATCCGCTTCGTCATCCTCGGCATCAAACAGCCCTTGCTGGGGCGCGTTGATGCGGATTTCCGGGAACAGGTTCCAGCGGATACGATCGATCTGCGGGAGGGTGAGCTTGTCGCCGAAGGCGTAATCGAACATGGCCCAGAGTTGTTCCTGGAACACTTCCGGGTCAGCAGTGGCGGTCATTTCATCGCGACAGATCACACGGTGCGGCGGCAGTACCAGCTCCTGCTGCTCTTCGTTGATGGCGTCGTTCCACTGCTTGCGGGTGATATTGGGAAACACCACGCCGTAGCCCCACGGGAAGCAGAGTTTGCCTTTGAACTGTTCGCGGGTCTGTTGCAGGTGTTCATCGCGCTGCAAGCGGTTGATGGCGGTAAGCGCGCACTGGCGGGCCTGTTGCAGCGGGTTGCTGACGGTCTTCAGGCCACCCGGGGTGAGGATCTCGGCATCACGGGGATTGAGGCTTTTCAGGGTATCCAGCTTCCAGTCTTTCACCTCCAGAAACAGCAGGCCACGACCGGGATGCAGAACGATGTAATCGGGATAGCGCCGGTTGCGCCCGACGGGGGTCTCGTACCAGACGGTGTAGTCATCCTCCAGCAGGGTTTCCAGCCGCTGGCCCAGGCGGCGCTCGCCCCGGGTCATGCGGCGGATAGTCGTGAGGCTGGGGATGATCGTGGCCATGATCCCTACTCCTCCCAGCTCATGGTGACCCCATAGGCCTTGCCGTCAACGTCCAGGGAGGAATATTGAAGCATGATTACCCCGCCACTTTCTGGCTGCCACTGAACCACTGGCAGTTTTTTCTCTATGTCTCCTTTCCCGTCTAGCCAGAATACGAGCTTCTCCACCCAGCCGGGATCAAAGACATCAAATGATGGCTTACCAAACTTTCTCTCTAATGTTGCTTTATGGTTTTTAAAGAAACGCTTTTGCCCCACCTCGTTCTTTAACCAAGCACCGTAATAAACCAGAGAAATACGATCCCCGCCGCATTGATACCAGGTTATTTCAGAGAGATCCGGGGTGTTGTGTTCAAACGCCAGAAGTTCTTGCTCCAGCATGGTTTCCAGAGGCAGACCGGCCTCTGCACCCCGGTCAACCTCCATCTGATAGGTTTCCAGGCAGGAATCGCCGGGTGAAACGCCCAGGAACACGGAGGAGTGGGCTAACGAGGGGCACAGGAATACGGACAGTACGAAGAGGGTTCGGCACTGCTGGGGGATAGCTCGGCAGATTTTCTGGTTAGGCGTTCCCCAGAATAAAGGCATCCCATCCCTCGTTGTTTTATTGCCCGCGATCCTGGCGGGCTTATTATTGGTATTCGTTATGTGTGGTCCAGTTCGAATTTACACAATCCGTACGCTGAAATAAATGAATAGGCTTCATTTTCTTGTTTAGGGGTTCGCCATGCGAGCATGGCTCCAACAGGGGAATGAGGCGGCACGGCGGCACGGCTTTCCGGTGGCTTGCCTACAGTGCCCTGCCCGCCGGTTTCTTTATTGGGACGGAAGTGCACAAATAGACACAAAGCCCCAACTCAATGAATCTGACCTGCCCCGGGATTTCTTCTATCTTGATTCAATCCGCCACCTTAACCAGGGCAGCCATGCCGAAAACAGCTGGCTGCGACTGCTGACGATGTGAATAAGGCGGTGCCGGAATCGGGTGAGCCCTGGCCTGCCGCTTCCGGTTTACTGAGATTGCCGGCCACACCGGCGGCTCTTTTGGCTTACTGCCCGGCCCGCCCGGGCGACGATACGCTTCGGAACTTGCCATGAAATATGCCCTGCCCACCTTGATGAGCTGTCTGCTCCTTGCTGCCTGTGGCGGCAGCGATAGCGGTACTTCGACCACGGCTAACGCCCCGGCCACAACGCCGACACCCAGTGAGCCACCGCCAACGCCCGACCCGGATCCGGAGCTGCTCGCCTGCGACCAGACGCCGCCTAACCCGCTGCGAAATGCGTATTTTGGCGAGCTGCATCTGCATACGGTGTACTCGCTGGATGCCGTTGCCGCGCAACTGACACCGGAAGGCGCCTACCGCTTTGCCATGGGAGAGCCGGTGGCCGCCCCACCCTATGACGCCGCCGGGAATTCGCTGATTCCGCCTTATCAGATTGATCGCCCGCTGGATTTTGCGGCGGTGACCGATCACGGCGAATGGCTGGGCGAGCGGGAATTGTGTGAGGAACCCAGCCTGGACCCGCTGGCCTACAGCTCCCCCGAGTGCACGGTGTACCGCCAGGACCGGGAGCTCGGTTTCCTGCTGTTCGGGGGTGGCTGGGCCGGCTTTAGCCAGTTGGTGCAATTTCCCAATATCAGCTTTGACGAAGCCTTCCTGCTCACCGAAAACGAAGTCCATCGTCCGTTGTTTTGCGGGGTGACCGGGGAGAAGTGCCGGGGCGCGGCCCGTGGCCCCTGGCTGGATGTGCAGCTGCAGGCTGAGCGCTTTAATCAGCCGGGCTGCTTCACTGCCTTTAATGGCTACGAGTACACCATGTCGCCGCTGAGCGACAACATGCACCGTAATGTAATCTTTTCCGGGGACCAGGTGCCGCAGGACCCTGTCAGTGTCTATGAAGCGCCGGACCCTTCGGCTCTGTGGGAGCAGCTGGACGAGGCCTGCACCGGTGAGTGCGAGTACCTGACCATCCCCCACAACTCCAACCTGAGTAACGGGCGCATGTTTGCCGGGCCGGAAGAAGACGGCTACGACATTGCCGAAAAACGCCGTGCCGAACCGTTGATCGAGATCTTTCAAGTGAAGGGGGATTCCGAATGTGCGCGGGTGGAAAATGGCAGCCCGGATGATCCCCTGTGTGATTTTGAAAAACTGCCGGCTACCAACTTTTTCGAGTTCTTCCTGGGCATCAATCCGATTCCCCCGGCCCCCGCGTTTCAGAACTATGTGCGCCATGGTCTGAAGGAAGGGCTATTGATCGAGGAAGCCAAGGGTGCCAACCCGTTCCAGTACGGTTTCATTGCCAGCACCGACAGCCACTTCGGCCTGCCCGGTGCGGTGGATGAAGACAACTTTGTCGGCCACCGGGATGTGCCTCCGGTGGACGGGGTGAAAGACGATTACTTCAATAACCCCGGTGGCCTTGCCGTTGTCTGGGCTGAAGAGAATACCCGCGCGTCCCTGTTTGATGCCATGCAACGCAAGGAAACCTATGGCACCAGTGGCCCGCGCATGCAGCTGCGGGTATTTGGTGGCAGCACCGAGCAAATGCCGGACAACATGTGTGAGCGTGGCGGCCAAGCGTTTGTGGAAACCGGCTACGCGGCCGGTGTGCCCATGGGCGGCGAACTGCATGCCGGCCAGGGCACACCACGCTTCGCCGTGTGGGCCACCGCAGATACCTTCCCCCGTGAGAACGACCGCAGCGTCAATGTGCCCCTGCAGCGTGTGCAAATCGTCAAAGGCTGGGTGGAAAAAGATGCCAATGGCCAGTCCCTGGCCCGCGAGCAGGTGTTTGATATTGCCACCGGAAACAGCGACTGGTCCCTGGACGATGACACCTGCCAGGTGTCCGGCAGCGGCCCGCAACAACTCTGTGCGGTGTGGGACGACCCGCAATTCCAGGCCGATCAGAATGCCTTCTACTACGCCCGTGTGGTGGAAGCACCCACCTGCCGCTGGCTGACCCGTCAGTGCATGAATGCACCCGCAGATCTGGATTGTAGCAACAATCCACAGGAAGAGTGGGCGGCCTGCTGCGAAATCGAGAACGGCAATGCCCCCTCCCGCATTCAGGAACGGGCCTGGGCCTCACCGATCTGGTACAAGCAGTGAACACGATCGGCTGGCTTCGTCATCCCTTGCTCCACTGCCTGCTCTTGGGCAGTGGCGCCTTCCTGGCGCACTCGTTGCTCACAGACCCCAGCGCCGATCATCCTGCCGCCACGGAAATTCATTTGGGTGCCGCAGAGGTAGAGGCGTTAAAGGCGCAATGGCGACAACAGCTGGGGCGTGAACTGACCCCCGATGAACTGCAGGCGTCGCTGCAGGCCCGGGTGGATGAAGAGATTCTGATTAACGAGGCCCGGTTGCGGGGCTGGGATCGCACGGACCCTATTGTTCGCCGCCGCCTGCGCGAGAACCTGGCCTTTACCGAACAGCCCGCCAGCCACCCGTCCGATGCGCTGGCTACCGCCTATGAATTGGGGATGCCTCTGCAGGACCCGGTGGTGCGCAAGCGCCTTCTGCTTCGTATGCAGGCCGAACTGCGTAGCCAGGCGGACCTGGAAGCGGAGAGTGCCGAACTGGCCCGCTATGCTGACTCGGCCACGACCCTGGCACGGCGTTGGAATCTGTCCCATGTGCTACGCACCGGCCCGGACGCCAGGGCAGAGCTGCTTTCACTGCCGTCGTTTTCTCCTCAGGACGCGACCCGCTATTCCGAGCCTTTTCTCGCCGGCAATGTATTGGCGGATATCAGCGACAGGACCCTCGCCAAGACCTTTGGCCCCGGATTTGCCGCACAACTGGAAGCCCTGCCCACCGGCCAGTGGGCCGGCCCGGTGGAGAGTGTTTTCGGGCAGCATCTTGTCTGGATTGAGGCAACAACCCGTCAGCCGGTACCGATTAACCCGGCCAAGGTGTATCTGGCCTGGAAAGCCGACCAGGAAAACCAGGCACTGCGCGAGGGTATGTCGCAGCTGCGTCAGCAATACACAGTGAGTTGGGAAGAATGAGCCATCTGTTACGCCACTGTGTGGCCGCCTTGATCCTTGTCGTCCTCGCCAATACAGCCCACGGCCATGGGCTGGTGCCAATGTTGTTGAAGCTGGAACAGATCGACGACCTGCATCTACGTGTCAGCCTCAAGTCCGGTGTCACTGTGGCGCAGACGCCGACACCGGTCTTCCCCGAAACATGCTCGCCGTCCGCGCCGCAACGCACCATGGCAAAGGAGGCGCACTGGACGATCTGGCAGCTTCGCTGCGACGAACCACCCCACAGCATCAGCCTGCCCAGTCTGGGCGAGTACCAGGCCGTGGCTCAATACCATTCGCCCGGCGAGCCTACTCACAGCAGCTTGCTGGATGCCCACTCCCCCGTCTTCCAGTTCAAGACATCCGGAGACTGGCTGGGCACACTGATCCGTACCGCTCACTCCGGCGTCATTCATTTGCTCGCCGGCTGGGATCACCTTCTTTTCGTTATCGGCCTGACCCTGTGGCTGCGCCGGGGCAAACCTCTAGTGCTTGCGATTACCAGCTTCACTCTGGGCCACAGCCTGACCCTGGCCTTGGCTGCCAGCGGTATCATCCGCTTTCCCGTTACCCTGGCCGAGATCGCCATTGCCGCCAGTTTGCTGGCCATGGCGTTCCATCTGAACCGGGGCACCCTCAAGCAGCCCAGCAGGGCCACCGTGCTCCTTCTGCCGCTGGGATTTGGTTTATTGCATGGCCTCGGGTTTGCCAATGTGCTCAATACCCAGGGGCTCAGCGGTAACGATTTGATCATTACCTTGCTGGGTTTCAATCTCGGTCTGGAGCTGGGGCAACTGCTGTGTGTGGCGGCGGTGCTGCTGGTGATGTTTGGTATGAAGCACCATATCCAGCGCCTGCAGGGCATTGCTGTTTACAGCATCGGCAGCATGGCGGTTTTCTGGATGTGGGAACGGGCGCTGTTACTGGCGGTTTGAGACTGGGCAGCCGTCGACATTTCATCTCTTGTGGTTGCTTAACAGAACGTTCGGCGGCTGGACGCTGAGGACCGATGGCATTCGATCCCGCAGAGTTGTTTTTTATCGGTATTTTTCTCTTCGTGATCCCGTTCGATATTGCACGGCTGTAGTCAGAAAAAAGTCAGGGGTTCGCCATGCGAGCATGGCTCCAACAAAGAGGGAAAAGGAAAGAGGCGCCCGTGGTAGCTGAAATAGGCGCCATCGGGAATCATCACGCCTCGAAACGTTTTAACCGCCGTAGTAGCTCGCGGTTTTCACGACGTAGCGCCTCCACTTCATCCAGCAACTCCATGGCCAGTGCCACGCCCGCCCAGTTGATTTCCAGGTCACGCCGCAGGCGGGAGGCGCGGGCAATGTCAGCGACGACGGCATCGTCGAATTGCCATTCGCTGGCCTGCCTGTCGTGGGGCTCGATAATGCCAAGACTGACGATGTCGATCAGGTCCTGCTCTGATATCTGCACCAGTTGGTAAATGTCGCTACTGCATACGGTGATTCTTAGTTGAGAGGCCATGATTACCGTCTCCATTGTGCGCGCGGATCGAAGCTCGCCTTGTCGGCAAGTTGTTGCCACAGCTGTTCAATGTCTTCGCCGGTGGCATCGGGCATGACTACTTTCAGCACGGCAATCAGGTCCCCCTTGCCGGTCTTGCCGGGCAACCCTTTGCCGGGAATGCGCAGCTTCTTGCCGTTCTGGCTGTGTGCCGGGATAGTCATTTGAACTGCGCCGGTGAGAGTGGGCACTTCAATTTTCGCCCCCAGCGCTACTTCCCAAGGCGCCACCGGCACGGTGACGATCAGGTTGTGGCCTTCCACATCGAACAAGGGATGCGGCACCAGGCGGATGCGCAGGTATACGTCGCCAGCGGGGGCATTGCCGATACCGGCAATCCCCTGCCCTTTCAGCCGGATACGCTCACCACCGGTCACACCGGCCGGAATTTTCACGTTCAGGGTTTTGCTCTTCTCGCCGAGCACCTGGCCATATTGGTCGTACTCCGGCAGACGGTAGGAGACCGATTTGGATTCGCTGCTGACCGTGTCTTCCAGAAAGATGGGCAGCTCGATTTCCACATCCTGGCCGCGCCGCGACGGGGCATGGCCACCGCGGGCCTGGCGGGCGCCGGTGAACAGGGATTCGAAGAAGTCGGAAAAGCCCGCATCGGCAGGATCAAACCCGCCGCCTGACGGCTGCCAGCCGGGGGGCGGCTGGAACGAGCCATGGTCGCCTTGCTGGTTGCGCAGGGCGCGGAGCTGGTCGTAGTCGGCGCGCTTGTCCGGGTCTTTCAGCACCTGCCAAGCTTCTGCCACGTCCTTGAACTTGGCTTCGGCGTCGTCTTCCTTGCTGATATCCGGGTGATATTTGCGGGCCAGACGGCGGTAGGCCGTCTTGATGGCGGCAGCGTCGGCGTCTGGCTCCACTCCGAGCAGGGCGTAGTAGTCCTTAAAGTCCATTTCACCTCTCCGGGGTCAGATGCCCCATTTCTACCATACTGCTATTTCAGTGACATTCCTGCGGAATATGCGCCATTCCTGATTACCGTCAAATTCCGCCGCCCGGCGTCTTTTCTCCTACTCTCTGCTTAAAGCCATTGTTGAATCGTGGCCGCCCAGCGCGCCCCTGTAACGAGCAGGTGCAACTCACTCGCGCCCGGGTCAAAGGCGTATTTCTCCTTGCTGTATCTGCCGGGCCAGCTCCGCCGTCAGGGGCTGGTAACCGCGCTGGGTGTCCAGCAGTACGTACACCGGTTCGGCCACCTGATCGGGCGCGAAGCCTTGTTGTTTCAGCTCTACCTTGCGATATTTGAAAGTGCCGGTGGTTTCCTGGTGGTCGCGGATGCGCAGGAACAGGGGCACTGCATAGGCCGGCAACAAACGGTTCAGATGTTCTGCCAGGCCTGGGCCGTTGAGGGTGACACCCGGGCTGAGCGTGACCGCCGCCATTCCCGCGCGGCCATCGCAGCCGGGAATGCTGACCCCGTACACCACGCCGTGATCGATATCCGGGTGCTGCGCCATGGCCCCTTCCACTTCACCGGCGGCCACGTTTTCACCTTTCCAGCGGAAGGTATCGCCGACCCGGTCGACGAATTGAATGTGGTGCATGCCCTGGTCGCGTACCAGATCGCCGGAGTTGAACCAGCAGTCGCCTTTCTTGAAGACATCGCGCAGCAGCTTTTTCTCGCCGGCAGCGGGGTCGGTGTAGCCATCGAAAGGTCGGCGCGGGGTCACTTCGCTGATCAGCAGGCCGACCCCACCCCTGGGAATGCGCTGCATAAACCCGTTGTGGTTACGGCGCGGGATTTCGGTGTCGTTGTCGAATTCGACGATGGCAAAAGGCAGCGGGGTAAAGCCGGCGGTCTGCGAGACGCCAAAGAGATTGATAAAGCCGATATTGGATTCGCTGGCTCCGTAAAACTCGTAGATACGATGGATGCCAAAACGCTGCTCGAACTGCTCCCAGATTTCCGGACGCAGGCCGTTGCCGGTGATTAACCGGATACGGTGCTGACGGTCCTGGGGGCTCGGCGGCACATTGAGCAGGTAACGCAGCAGCTCTCCGATATAGCAGAACACGGTGGCGTCGTAATGGCGCACCCGCTCCCAGAACTGCGACGCACTGAACTTGCGATCCAGGGCCAGGGTGGCGCCCATGGATAGCACCGAGCCCCAGGCCACGGTAAGCGCATTGTTGTGGTACAGGGGCAGGCAGCAATAGAACACGTCCTTGCGGCGTATGCCCAGGGTCATGCCGCCAACACCGGCCATGGCGGCCAGCCAGCGATAGTGGGTCATCACCGAGGCCTTGGGCAGCCCGGTGGTGCCGGAGGTAAAGATGGAAAAGCACGGCTGCTCGGCACGCACTCGACCGGTGCCGGGCGGGTTGGCTTCCGATTGCCGGGCGGCGTATTCGTCCAGATCCAGCCAGCCCGGGGGCGCAGGCTCACCCTGGTCGCCGCCGTGCCACAGGTAACAGATCGACGGGGCTGGCTGCGCGGTGTTCGGGGCGCTTGCCGCTGGGGTAAAACAGGTGGTGGCCAGGGCCGCTGCACATTCCGCACTGACCACCAGCAGCCGCGGCGTCACCAACTGGATACTGTGTTCCAGCACCTCGCCACTCTGGTTGTGGTTGAGCATGCCGGCGATGGCACCCAGTTTGACCGTGGCGGCCACACAGGCCAGCGCTTCGGGCCGGTTTTCCATCATGATGGCGACGGTGTCACCGGGGCCCACGCCCTGCTCCGCCCAGCAGGCAGCCAGGCGGTTTGCCCAGGCGTTGAATTGCGCGTAGGTCCACTGCTGATCCTCGAACCGCAAGGCGATGTTGTGCGGGGTACGACGGGCCCAGTATTCGAGGACCTTGCCAATGGACTGCTTGCTGGCAGGCCGCAACCCGGCCAGGCGCAACAGGTTGCCGCGCTGAATATCCAGCAGCGGCGGCACCATGTAGCGCACCCCTTTGGCCAGATCCCGCCAGCCAACTTTTTTCACCGGCATATTTGCCTCCGTTGCTCTGCCCACTCCTGCCCCGCCAGATGGAGCAACCTGACGTCCTGCGGGCATTGGGGCTTACTGGTTATTGCGCCGTCTGGCTAAGGCAGGCTAGCAGGACAATGTCGTGGCTAGCTGCCTTGCGATCCGAGCATGGGCCAGCCGTTGTTAGTGGTTGGTGCGCGTTGCGATCCCGTTCGAATTTACATAATCGTGGGATGTAAAGGAATGAACAGGCTTCCTGGATCTGTTTCCAGGGATCGCGGGGATGGCGGTGGGATTCGCGGCTCGAGCGCCGCTCCTACGGAAATACGGGGGCAGGGGTTCGCCCCTCAAGAGGGGCTCCTACAGATTAGGCATGCAGGGATTGGGCAACCCCTACCGCATAGTTGGCACGGTTCCCGCAATATCTTGCTCAATGGCTGGCCTGAACGTCGGCTGAATCTTTTTGCATAACCCGATAAGAGCAAGAGGTAAACCCATGGATTCTGTCTCTCTCAAAGACCTGATGTGCACCCGCTTTGCCACCATCCACCCGGACATGCCGGTGGTGGAGGCATCCAGCAGGCTGATCAAGCTGGAAATGCTGGGCAGCCCGGTCATCGACGACGCGGGCACCCTGGTGGGCTGGATCAGTGAGCGCGAATGCCTGCAGGCGGCGCTGCAGGTGGTGTATCACAACCAGCGTGTGGCGACGGTAAAGGACCTGATGCAGAGCGATGTGCTGACGGTGTCACTGGAGGACGATGTGCTCAGCCTGGCCCAGCAGATGCTGGCCGCCAAGCCCAAGATCTACCCAGTGGTGGATGCCGCCAACAAGGTGCTGGGAGTCATCAGCCGCCGTCATATTCTCAATATGCTGGATCAGAAGCTGGCCGAGTTGAGCAGGAAGGCCGCGTAAGCTGGCTGCTTCTGCGCCTTTTCGGGGCACCACAATGGCTATTTTATGCACCATTAGTGTGCGGGATTTTTGTGCGACTATCATGGCGGTTTCGGTGACTAGCAGGGCTTGCCGTCAGTCCGTGCCTTGTTCGCCATGCGAGCATAACTCCAACAGGCGATGCTCGACTCTGCCTGTCTGGCTCCTTCTTTATGACACTGCGGCCGCTAGGTACCTGCCTGGGCATCACGCATGCTGCCTTCGATCATGTGGCGGGCCATGGTCGCCAGGCCCTGAGAGAGTTCATCGAAGCTCACTGTGGGATCGTCACTGCCCAGTTGGTGAACCAGGGCGGCAATGCCGCCATGGGTCATGATGTAGTTCATGACTGGCAGGTTGGGCAGGTGGATGTATTCCGGATTGCGGGTCAGATACTGCAGGGAAAGCGTGGCGAGGACTTTTCGCAGGGGGGCGACATGTTGGTCCGGCAGGTGCTGGCTGAGCAAGGCGGCGCAATGCAGGTAGCGCTTGTTATTGCGGCTGAGCAGTTCGCGCAGCTGATGCAGGATATGCAGGATGCCTTCATCCGGGGTTTTCCGAATCACTTCGGGAGTGACCTCCTTGAGCATGGCCACCACATCTTCCGAGAAGCGGGCGTACATGGCGTCCAGAATCTCTTCCTTGTTGCTGAAGTATTCGTAGAGCGTTCCCACGCTAACCCCTGCAATATCAGCCACTTTGGTGGTTGTCAGAGTGTCTTTTCCCTCCCGGGAGATAAACAGGAAGCCCGCTTCCACAATGGCTTCCACGGTCTTTCTGGAACGCTCCTGCTTGGGCTTTCGGGTCTTGTCCATAACCGAATTGAATCCGAATAATTATTCGAATTACTGTGGTGTTAATCCCAAACGGTGTCAACAACGCCGCCGATGAGGCGGCCGCGACCAGGAGGACCATCATGGCCACCGTCGATCTCGACAAGATGCTGGATAAGATCCGCAATACGCAGTGGGCGCTCAAGGATGTGGATTGGGAGGCGCCGGGGGCCGAGCTGATCACAGAGGAGCAGTGGCCCAGGCTGCGCGATTTCATGGCGGATCTGGTGTGGATCGAGCATATCGGTGGCCGGGGCTTTGCCGCCATGGCGAAAAGCGCGCCCACGAAAACGTTACGGGAGATCTATACCTATTTTTGTGCGGAGGAGCAGCGCCACGCCAATGCGGAAATGGCGCTGATGAAGCGTTGGGGCATGCTCGACGAGAATGACCGGATGCCGCCACCAAACAATAATATCCGCCTGGTGGTGGACTGGATGGAGCGCTACGCGGACGGCCTGGATTACCGTGTGCTGGGCACCATCACCCCTGCCCTGGAGGTCGCCCTTGATGGGGCGCTGTGCAAGTTCCTGCTGGACACAGTGAAGGACCCGGTGTGTCACGAGGCTTTTGCCAGGATCAACGATGATGAGTCACGCCATCTGGGCGTGGGCTTTGCAGTGATGGAGATGTATGGCCAGGGCAAGGTGAGTGGCCGCATCAATATGTCCATGATGCGCATGCTGGGCCGAACCCTGAAGCCACATATCCTTCTCGGGGCGGCGGTGCATTTCCCCTTGCTCAACAAGATGCGTGACAACGTTGTGCGCGCCGGGCTGCCGGAGGAAAAGCTGTACCAGGCCATGGCCAAGTTCGAGAAAATCGGCGGCCGCACAGAGGCGGGCCGCAGTAATTTTCTGTTCCGCATTGTCAGCGCCCACATGAAGATCATGGCGGACCGTAGCAACCGGTTTTACCACGTGCCGGTGGACCTGATGGTCAGGGCCACCGACCGAATTCCCCAGTGGGCCCTACCGAAAAAACCCGGCTGGGTTGGCGACGTGACCTGGAAATCCACGGATTAACGGGGGACGGTCGCAATAAAAAATGAAGGGTAGCCTGTAAGGCATGATCCTTGAACTGGGAGATGCGGTAGACGTTGCGGAGCAAGAAGGCTGAGGATATTTCAGGCATCAGGGCCCTTTCTGGGGCCCTGAACGGTTGAACTCACAATCAGCGGGTTATTCCCTTGATCTTGCCGACAGGTTGCCATGGATTGCTGCTCACACATTAACGCTCCAACGCCTCGTGGGCACACCGAAGTGCCACAACATGCACCGCTAACGATTGCCGAAATATTCCCGCAAATACCGATTCATCATCTCAGCAGTCTTTGCTCTGTAAGAAATCTCGCACTTTCTTGTAAGTTTTTTGCCAACAAACAGGGCCCTTGTGCGCAGTTTCTCTAATCACTCGACCAGGCCCTTGAAACAGGCTGATCAACTCTGCTAAGGCTATCTGTCAGTCACAGGGGGAACGGAATCCGCTATGTGCATGAGGCCATTTCCAGGCCAACGACTCTGGCCTGGCCACAGATAACCGTACTCGGCCTTCAATCGCCCGATTCTCTTGCCCTGAGCCCTGCACGTTTGTGCAAGACAACCCATAACAATTGGCAACCAGCGCAAAGGAGTGTCCCATGGCAACATCAGCCACGCTGAAGATCAGACCAGAAGGTGACGAGAATATACGAGGGGCCAGCACCCTTCAGGTAAGGGTCATCTACCAGTTACCCGCCAAGGAAGATGAAACACCAACATCCGCTTCGTCAGTCATTCATCTTGATGATTCTGGGCATGGTGAGGGCAAGCTGGAGCCCGTGGATACCTCCGAAAATGCCGAAGCCATTATCGAAAACCTGCAAGGCCAGGAGCTACACAAGATTGATACCGTCAATCTTGCCGATGCACATGATCGCCTCCCCGTTACTGTCGACATCGACACGTCACTGCTCAAGAAACTGACCCGCAAGAGTCCCCCACCCAAGCAACCCTTTCTGCGTCGCTCCGGGTATTTCGATAGTCTCGCAGACCAGCAAGTCGACTTCAGAAAATGGACACTGAGTGTCGATGCTATAAATAACGCTGAAAAAAAGGCGGCTTTGCTCAAGCTCCTTGGTCGGTCGGAGAACAGTCCATTGACCAACGGCTCGTCCATTGTTCCAAAAGACGCGGAGACACTGGAGAGCCTGGGTGTCCTTGATCTAAGCGGGGCCGAGCTTAAGTTTGATGGTGCCTTTTCTGTGCAACGCCCCATTGACGGTGATGTCATGTGCTGGGCCTGGGTACTGAAGGGCCCAACGCTGATCGTTGGCTTACGCGCCGACCCTCCCTATCAGGCGCAAAGGGAAAACTTGCGAATCTTTCTTCCTTTTGACGACAAGGGTGAACCGTCGAAAAGCGAGGACTGTGAGGAATGCGCTTCCTCTGCCGACACACCTCTTGATGTTGAAGAGCAGAACCTGCTGAATAATCCGGAGCAATTCAGTGACGATCCGGGTTCTTATTGTCGACCATTCAGTAACCCGGCCAGAATCCTGGGCGAAAGGCGCTTCCATACGATTTTCCGTGTTGAGCAGCCGGAGATTGAATCCACCAGTTCGGTTCAGCCTGACTACAAGAACCTGACGCTCAAGAGCAATGTGGTTCTGGACCTGGATACGGTCGACAGTCATGACACCACTGAAAACGAGGAGACTCCGACTCGAGTCACCTCGACACATGCGCTTCGTAGTCTTAATTCCCCGGTATTGGCGGGTATCGCAAATGGGGCCCGCTTCCTTAACGATGCCATCCGGAAAAATCTCCCTCCGATATCTGCAATCGACTTTTTTCCACTGCCAGGGATCCCCTGGAAAAACCGCCGCGAACCGGTGGGTCCTGTAAACCCGATTGACTGGGACGGCAACCCATCCCAGTACCAGTCTCTTTCTGTGGCTGGCGGGCATATCTTTGAGTGGAGGGTTCAGTGGCGATCCAATGGTTATTCGTTGGGAAATGTTGCACACACACTGACCCTTGCCCCGCGGCAAACGCGTCGCATCATCAAAACCGACTGGGAGCGGCGCGAAGCAAGCTATCGTTCTGAGAAAAGCACTTTCACTGAAGAAGTCTCTCAGGCAACAGACAGGGAGAGGGATTACAGCAATGCGGTTCGTTCCAATCTGAATGAATGGAGTCAGGGAGGGAGCTCGTCCAAGACAACCAGCGCGGCTGGCGGCCTTGGCTTTGCCATGAAAGGCTTTGTCATCGGTGGCGGGGCGGCCCATGGCAGTGCGTCGTCCAATGCCTGGCAGGAAGGCGAGAAATCCATCTCTGCTACTGAGGAGCAACATCTCCGCGATGCCATACGGCAGTACGGTGATTCCCTGCGCCAGTTTGAAAGCACCGTGGTCAATGAGGTTAATCAATCAGAATATGTAGAGGGTGTGTCAGAGGTCGTCAGAAATCCCAATTACTGCCACTCGCTCACCGTCATTTACCATGAGATTCTGCGCCATATTCGTGTTGATACCGTACTTGCCGGTGTGCGCGAATGTCTGTTCGTGCCTTTTGCCGTTCGCCCTTTCACCCTGGCCAGGGTGGCTCGCTGGAAAAACATTCTGGAGAGGTCTCTTGCGGTGCCGGAGCTTCGCTGGGCACTGAAGTATCTTGATGATCTTCTGGAAGGCTGGGAAAACAGCTCACTCCCGGATGGAGAGCGCAGGGAACAACCGCTGGAATCCCTGTCTGGCTCTGTCTACATAAAGATCGGTATTGAAAGACCCAAAGACGAGTATGGCGCCGATGAGCTGGATGAGGATATGCGCGATGAAGGAATGACCGGCGAGAGAATTACCTACAAATTATGGGATCAGTGGGCCCCGTTGCTGCCTTTCTCAGTTGGTAAGGTGGTCTCCATGTTCAGAGAATTCTCCCCATCTCAGCGGGATGAATACTTCCAGAAGTCCATTGCACCCGCAATGGCACGCCGCTGGGTGGATACCCTGAAACTGGAAGACAAGGATGGTACGGAACTGGAGGGTGCCGACTTCACCCTTGCCGGCGATTATGCTTTCAATGATGTGGTCAGGGTTGATTTTCATGTGCCTGTCCGTGAGATCGACAAGTCTGAAGACACGCCGAACCAGCAAGAAGACCTGGTGAGAAAGGACATCGAGCAACTGGCATTGAAGGCGGTTACCGGGCTGCCTGTCGGTTCGTTTGCCAATGTTACTCACGCCACTATCGACTTCAGAACCGTTCACTATGGCCGCAAGGTCAGAAGCTCAAGACGGCAACGGGATCTTATCAGCGCCCCCATTGTGACGCCTGATGGTCTTGTCACCGTCGTCGATCCCGAGAAGGCGGTCCTGGATTTTCCTTCCAGCGCCTGGGAAAAGGCCAATATGCGCAACGAGGCAGAAGTGGCCTTGAACCGTATTGTTGATCATATTGACGAAAACCTGCACCACTATCACAAGGTTATCTGGTGGTCGATGGACCGGGACGAACTGTTCATGATGCTGGATGGCTTTGCCCTGTCAGAGAATGATCGCCGCTCCATCGCCTCGGTGGTTGAACGCGAGCCCATTGCCATTGCCGGTAATTCACTGGTTTTCCGGGTCTCGGCAGGTGCCTTCCTGGGTATCAATGGTTATGAGTCTCCCGCTCAGGCCATGGACCGCTATACCAACAAGGTGGGTCCAAGCATGCCCATGAGAGTCAGCCTTCCTACGGGCGGCCTCTATGCACAAGCCATCATGGACGACTGCAATGCCTGCGAGGAACACGAGGGCTCCACGGATTGGGTGCTCGCCGACAAGGACCCTGCCCTGGCCGACTTTCCCGCAGGACTGTTCGATTCACGACGAGCCGAGCCCCAGGCGACCACGCCAACGCCCATGCCTGATTCGATCATCAATCTACAAAACGCCCCTGCCGCTCCCAGTCCCCAAGGATTTTCAGACCTGATGAATGTTCTCGGTAGCAGCAATGCGTTTGATGATAAATCCGGGCTTGCCGGTACACAGAAGAACGCACTGTCCGCCCTGAATGCGGCCGGCCTGTTGGCCGGTAAATTCGGTGGCTATGCCCTGACCTCTCACCTTGCCGAACTTGAAGCAGACAAAAATGCCGGCAAGAACTTTGACAAAAAACGGGCGGCCATCGAGCGCGCCATGAAAGCCAGAGTGCTGTCCCAGGAAAAGGGTGAAAAAGCCATGGAGGATGCGGCCAAAGAACTCAACCAGAAGAGCGACCGTGGCGTATCCGAAAAAGGCATGGAGCTGCTTGATAAGCATGGCAAGGACCGCGGCTTCACCTTGAAGCAGGAAACCCCCTGGGAGTCCCTGGAGGCGCAGGTTCGGGCGGATGCGCAAGAGGATGGATACACAGATTCCCTGAAAGGGAAAAAGCTTTATGCACAGCTCTATGAGGTTGACGGAGACGGCAATTTGCACGCTGTAGCCAGCGATGCCGTTCCGGCTGACTACTGTTCGAAATATGAACCAGAGACTGAAAGCAAACTGGTAGTCGGTGCTCGCGAAATAGACATTCCCGGCGTTACGATAAAAAACTGGACGTCTTCAGATGTGAAAAAATTCACCAACAGCAACGTTAATTGCAGAAAGCATGCGGACGTCACCCAGGCCATCATTCATGAAACACTGACCGATGACTGGTCTGAAGAACGGCAAGATCGTTTCAACGACGACAGAGGACTATCCACGCATTTAGCCATTCTTCCCGATGGCACGGTCTACCAGCACATGGACCTGGTACAAGAAGGTATTCACGCCGGCCCTCTGAATGCGCACTCCATTGGCATTGATATGGTTAAACGCCATGTTGCCGACGGTGATGAGGGGCTGGATGTGATTTGGGCCGATAATAATGCCAACTACGATTTACCGACCCCGGAACAGTGCAAGTCGGCCTATACCCTTCTGCACTGGCTTTTCAATAACTATGGCACCCACGGTCTGGCGATTCCTGATGACTGGGCCGGCATCCTGGACAGCAACTATTTCTTCTTTTATCTGGAGGAGTACAAGAATGGCACTACCACCGATCACCCCGGCATTTATGCCCATGGGCACATCGGAGGGGATGGCAACCACGTGGATGGTCACTTCACCACGCTGTACCTCTGGCTGCGGCTCAAGGCAAACGGCGGTGCCGGGATGGAGCATGACGACGCCTGGCAAGATGCCCAGACGATAAGCACATCGGCGAACTACAATAACGACATTGGACGACCGGCATCCGATCTATCGGGCCATGAGTAGACGAACAAGGAGGGCGCCGTTGGCGCCCTCCTTTGCTTAACAGGCTATTGAAAACCCTGCTACAGCTTCTTCACCCGCCGGTTCTTGCCCTTGATCTTGCCATCCAGTAACCGCTGCAGTGCCAGATCGGCGCTATCGCGTTCGATGGCCACGTAGGCCTGGTAGTCGGTGACGGTGATCTTGCCGACCTGGTTGCCGGGGATGCCGGCGTCGCCGGTGAGTGCGCCGAGGATATCGCCGGGGCGCAATTTGTCCTTACGGCCGGCACCGATACACAGGGTTACCGTGGGCGGCAGCATGGTGTCACCGGCACGGGGCTTGAGGCTTGAGACCGGGTGCCAGTTGAGTTTTTCGCCCTGCAGTTCTTCGATGGCCATGGCCCGGCGGCTTTCGCGGGGGGCCACCAGGTTGATGGCCAGACCCTTCTCCCCGGCCCGGCCGGTGCGGCCGACCCGGTGAATATGGGTCTGCGGGTCGTGGGACAGTTCCGCGTTGATAACCATATCCAGGCTGTCGATATCCAGCCCCCGTGCGGCCACGTCCGTGGCTACCAATACCGACAGGCTACGATTGGCGAACAGGGTGAGCACCTCGTCGCGTTCGCGCTGCTCCAGGTCGCTGTTCAGGGCTCTGGCGGACAATCGCTGCCGACATAGCTGACTGACCACATCCTGGCATTGTTGTTTGGTGACACAGAACACCACGCAGCTGGTGGGCCGGAAACAGGCGATGGCGTCGGCCACGGCTTCGTAGCGTTGCAGGGGCTCCACTTCGTAGAAGCGTTGCTCGATGCGGGTGTTGTCGTGCATCGCCTCCACTTCCACGTGTTCCGGGTTGCGCATGAAGGTTTCTGCCAGTTGCTTGATGCCGGCGGGATAGGTGGCGGAGAACAGCAGGGTCTGGCGGCGCGCCGGGGTCTGACGGATCACTTCGGCAATATCATCGAAGAAGCCCATGTCGAGCATGCGATCCGCTTCATCCAGCACCAGGGTGTTGAGGCCGTCCAGGCTGAGCGTGCCCTTGCTCAGATGCTTGAGTATCCGCCCCGGGGTGCCCACCACCACCTGGGCGCCATGCTCCAGGGAGCCGATCTGCGGGCCAATGGGTTGCCCACCACACAGGGTGAGCACCTTGATATTGCCGGCGCCTCGAGCCAGGCGGCGAATCTCCGCCGCCACCTGATCCGCCAGCTCCCGGGTGGGACACAGCACCAGTGCCTGGCAGCCGTAATAGCGCAGGTTCAGCGGGTGCAGCAGACCGATGCCGAAGGCGGCGGTCTTGCCGCTACCGGTGCTGGCCTGGGCGATCACATCCCGGCCCTGCAACAGGGGCGGCAGGCTGGCCGCCTGCACCGGCGTCATGGCGGTGTAGCCCAGGGTGTCCAGGTTGGCGAGCATGTCGCCGCTGAGAGGCAAGGAAGAAAACAGGGTATCAGTCACGTAAAGGGCCCGGGTGGCAGGAAATCAGGCGTGCAGTGTACCAACTGTTGGGCCGGGGGCGATGGATTTTGCAGGGGGACTGCCTGGAACCCATTTCTTTGGTTTGAAAACCCATACTTAGCTGGAATAGCGCTCGGTGCTTAAGCAGCTTCGTAGCATCACCCTCTCCCCTCAAGGGAGAGGGGGCCCTCCAGGAAGGTTACGGGGGCGCCCAAGCCTTACGCCTTGCAAAAAACACCTATCTACCACAGGGCATGAAAACGCTCTGGACAAGCACAGCATAATCACTTTAGTCTTGTAAACACTTGTACACATACAGATGTGCACTTGCTGCGCTGCCCCCGATTGTGTGTCTGCATGGGTATTGCGTAGGGATTCGGTAAAAGGGGTTGGTCACAGCGCCCCGCACAAGCGGATACTGAAATCCGAACCTGACATGAGACAGCTACAACAACAGTGACTAAACGGATTATGGCGAGCCGCCCCGGCTGCCCGCCGCCAGCCTGGCACGCCAGGCAAGCTTCACCTCAAATAATGACAACGATCGAGGAACCGTTATGCGTCAACCCGCCCAGCCTGAGCCAGGTGCATCACCCTCCATCTGGTCTCGCCTGAGTACTATCACCGATTATTTCGCCTGGCCCTTGCGCACCTCTCATTACCTGGAGCTGGTGAACCCGCTGTGGACCACTCACAAGATGCAGGCCCGCGTCGTCAAAGTCTGGGATGAAACCAAGGATGCGCGCACCCTTACCCTACGCCCCGGCTTGAACTGGCGCGGCCACCGTGCAGGCCAGCATGTGCGAGTGGGGATTCCCGCCAACGGCAAGCATTACACCCGCACCTACACCATCTCCTCCCCACCGGAGCGGGAAGACGACTGCTTTACCATCACCGTGAAGGCCATCGACAAGGGCACCATTTCCCACCACATCGTGCGCAATATCAAGGTGGGCGATTACCTGCCCATCGGCCTGCCGCAGGGGGATTTCTATCCTGTCTCTTATACACATCTCCGAGCCCACGAGACCGAGGCTGATCTCG
>OJIS01000076.1_pt1 | contig 38878 bp, 23 predicted proteins | sample 1595671 | NCBI WGS metagenome assembly OJIS01 (sample SAMN05416814, study PRJEB24817) | seawater metagenome | isolation source: Sea water | place: Canada:Atlantic | collected 2013-07 | reverse complement strand
GTCGATGAGGTTGTAAGCCGGGGAAACATCGGCAGCAGGGCCCGCGAGACCATCGACACTCAGTGCGAGCACTTCGAGTTCACTCGCACGGATTTGATCGGCATTCCTGGAGACCTCCTTCAAGGTTGATTTACAGTGTCCGCATGTCCCGGACCAGAGGATGACAAGGCGGGGCTTTCCGTTTCGGATCAGAGTTTTGAGTTGGGCGGATTGGTCTCGAAAAGTGAGAGAGGGAAAGGGCACTCTGGCGGGTAGGATGATCCTCGCGTTTCCCTCATTGCTCGAGCTCTTGGCGAGAGGATTCGCCTCAAGTTGAATCGGTTGGCGGGCCGCCACGGCAATGGCCTTTCCAGTCCCTTGTTTGAGGGAAAAGCGACCCATGCTCGTATCGATCCCCTTGAAAATTTCCTTTTTACCACCGGGCCAAATCACGGAAGCCTGGGTGAAACCTGATTTGTCTCCGAGGCCAAAGTGCAGCCATTTACTTGATTGCGAGAGGAAAAGATCACCTGCCTTCACCGAGCGAACCAGGCGCTTGCCTTTGATCGCGGGGAGGAGTTCCACGACCGCTCCAATGCCATCACGGTTGGAAGTGGCTCCTTCCAACCTGATCGCGATGGATGCCGGACTCTCGTGGCGATTGAGCATGAGACGAAGGCGAGGGGCACTGCGGTTCCGATACCAAAGATCGAGCCGACCATCATGGTCCCAATCGACCAGGGCCAGTCCTCGACCGTCTTCGATCTGATCGAGACCGGCGAGGTGTGACATTTCATGAAATTTTCCCTGTCCGCCATTGAGAAAAAAACGGTTCCGCTCGCTCCCGCTCCACGAGTGCCCGTTTCGGACGAGCTTCATCAAGCCGGACCAGCCGCGCGTGTAATCGGCGATTTTTTCGGAGGGCGACACGACCTGTCGCCAGAAGAAACTTCACAAATCATCATCGCGTGTGTTCGTCAAATATCCGTTGGCGACCACGAGATCCTGCCACCCGTCATTGTTGAGATCAGCCAAGACCGAACTCCAGGCCCAGCCGCCATTGGTGATCCCGCTTCTTAGGCTGACGTCTTCAAATGCTCCATCCTTCGCCGCAAAGAGGCTGTTTCCGCGGGCCATTCGTGTTTTGCCCTCATCAAATTTCCTTTGAAACGAGACCCGCTGGCCGGCGGACGAGAACATATTTCCGACATAAAGATCGGCGTCGCCATCCCGATTAAAGTCTCCCCAGGAAACCGACATCCCGGCGGCCATATCCTCGACTCCGCTTGCGGGTGCGATATCGACGAAACGTCCTTGGTCATTTCGATAGAGACAGTTTCGCCCGAAGTCATTGGCGACGTAAAGATCGGGGTCGCCATCGCGATCAAAGTCCTCCCAAGATGCGGCAAAACTCCAACGCGTGTTGTTCTCGTCCAAGCCAACCTGCTTCGTAACGTCGCCAAATTTGAAGTTGCCAAGGTTTGCCAGAAGAACGTTGCGCCCGCCATTTTCGGCATCGTTGAAGGGAATGGGCGAGCTTGCTTCGAAGCCTCGTTTCCCCGAGACCGAATCATCTCCCGCGCTGTAAATGCAGGTGTAAATATCAAGATCTCCATCCGAGTCGAAATCAGCCGCACTCAATGAAAAAGGGTAGGGGGCTCCGGGGAATCCGCCCTTCAACTCGAACCTGCCCTCTCCGTTATTCTCAGCAAAAGCAATCATGGCAATGGTCGCGACCACGAGATCCTGATCACCGTCATTATCGAGATCGACCAACAAGCTGCTTCGCGAATCTTCGAGCCAGGCGACGCCCCATTCCGAGGCAACCTCCTTCGCCGAGCCGTCGGCTTGCTGAAGGTAGAGTTGATTGGGCAGGCTGCCTCCGTCGCAGACGTAGAGATCTTCCAGTCCATCGCCATTGACGTCACCAACGGCAATCCCGTGATGACCCGTCATGGCGAGATCGCCGATGCGGGTGATGCGCTCGGACCAGTAGCCAATGCCCCGCATCACCTGGGCTTCAAACCGCGGGTTTGTTCCGATCGTAGTGCTCGTGGCGTCGACAAACCATGGATCATTTGAGTGGACCGTTTCGAAGTTTTCCACTTCAAGTTTTTGGAGCTTGGGGGAGAGGTCGTCATTCCATGAGCAAAGCCAGATCGCGGAATATTCAGCCCCGTCACGATCTGCCTCGACATGCAAGCGGGTGGTCAATTTTTCAACGCCGGTGACTTTGAATTTCAGTTTTCCAAGAGCTCCCAGCTTTGTCATGAGTTCTTGAGAGCTCATTGGTTTTGCCGCTCCCGGTGTTCCTGAATGAACCGTGAGGCTTTTGGAAAGGCTCTTTTGTTTGCCTGCTTTTTCGAAGGGGGTGCAAACGAAATCCTCGGCGAGGAGATCGCGTATGTCGTCCTTGTCAACGGTCTTGGTCAGACGATTAAGTTGTGCCAGAGCCGCTTCCGAGAATTGCTCTCCGGGCCAGGCGATATCCGCGTTTGGTTCGGGGAGATTTTCTTCAAGCGACATGCCGGTGAGCATCGCTTTGGTCTCTATCGCGCCCGTGAGTCGGTCAGGTCGCTGCATCTCCTTCAAGCGGAGCGGGATCAATTCATCCTTCGGCTCGGCATAAGCCGCAACCGAAAGTGCAAAGATCAGGATGGAGAATTGGTGGGTCAACCTCATTGGCTCGAAGAAGCTTCCCCCTGTTTACTCTTAGCTGAAGAGTTTCAGAACCGGCTTCTCTTTGACGAGTTCACGGGGCTGGTTGAGATGATTCATCACCATGGTCTCGGGATCAATACCGAAGGCGTGGTAAACGGTCGCGAGCAACTCACCAGGGTGGACGGGATCTTCCACGGGAGCCGAGCCGGTCTTGTCGGATTTCCCATGAACGTATCCCTGTTTGATGCCTGCTCCCGCGATCACGCTGGTGTAGCAATAGGGCCAGTGATCACGGCCATCGGCGCTGTTACCATTGCCCGAAGTGCTGACCCCTTTCTGCGGGCTGCGTCCGAATTCGCCCACCGCAACCACGAGAGTTTCGTCGAGTAATCCACGATCGTCGAGATCTGAAATGAGAGTCGCAAGACCCTTGTCGAGCATGGGGCCGCCTTGGCTTTTGATCCGTTTGGTGAGGTCCTTGTGGGTGTCCCAGGAGTGGTTGTCGGAGTTGGCGACCTTTGGCCAAATCACTTCAACGACACGAGTTCCGGCTTCCACCAGGCGTCGGGCGAGCAGGCAACTGTCGCCAAAGGTGTTCTTGCCGTAGGCCTCGCGCGTTTTGTCACTTTCCTGTTCGAGAGCGAAAGCTTCGCGGGCTCGCCCGCTCACGATGAGGTTAAGGGCACGGTCGTAGTATTCATCGAGCGAGTAGTCTTCGACCGCTTTGTCGATGGTGGGCATCTGGGCGTTGATGGCGCTGCGCAGGCTGGCGCGGCGTTTGAGTCGCAATGAAAAGACGTCGGGTCGCAACTGAAGGTCGTCGATTTTAATGCGGGCCATCTTGTCCATGTCCATGTCATCACCACCGGGGTAGAGGGTGTAGGGATCATAAGACTTGCCAAGGAATCCGGCACTTCCACCTTTGCCGACGACGTTGCTCTCCTGCAACGGGCGGGGAAGCATGACGAAGGGCAGCATGGGCTCCTCCATCGGGCGCATTTTGACGAGGTTCGAGCCGAAGTTTGGAAAATCCTTCGGGCTGGGCGGCTCGAGCTGGCCGGACGGACTCACCTTGTCGGTGGTGTAGCCGGTCATCATCTGGTAGATGGCGGCGGTGTGGTTGAAGAGGCCGTTGGGCGTGTAGCTCATCGACCGGATCATGGTGAACTTGTCGTTCATCTTGGCGAGGTTCGGCAGGACCTCGGTGAAGTTGATTCCGGGGATTTTGGTCGGGATCGACTTGAAGGAACTGCGGACATTGTCGGGCACGTTTTCCTTTGGATCCCAAAGGTCGAGATGGCTCGGGCCGCCTTGCAGATAGACCATGATGATGCTCTTGGCCTTTCCCCAACCGGGTGCGCCCGAGTTCTTTTTCTCTTCGGCGAGGGCCTTGGCCTGGAACATCGTCCCGAGCGACATGCCGAGCATGCCGGCGCCTCCGACTCTCAAGACATCACGACGGGTGGGGCCGGCGGCGGGGTCGCAGTTGTCTTTTCCTGATTGTCCTGGGATTCTAAACATGGCTTCGGTTTTTGGGGTGGGGATTAGTGATTGAAGAGGAAGGCGGGCGTGTTGATCAAAGCCCAGGCGAGATCCTGGGCGCCGGTGAGTCGGCGGTCTACGAGTTGTTTCGTACTGAGTTCGAGGTCTTTGCGGAGCAGGTCGTGTCGTGGGTCAGCCCGGGGAGAACTCTCGAGCTCGACAAGTCCTTTGCGAAGATTCGTCAGTTTGGGGTCGATGGGGAGGGGCTTTTTCGCGTTGGCCAGGCTTTGGTCGAGAGCTTTCAGGCTGGCGTCGCTATCTCGGAAATATTTTGTAATTCCCCCTGTTTGTTTGTCGTTTCGCTTCTCTTTGCCGAGAGCGAGTGACTGCTTGATGTTTTCCGGAATGCCGAAGGGAAGAGGGCCTGGCTTGGTCGTGACCGAGATCCGGAACTTTCCAAGCGTGTGAACGTTGTCGAAGGGTTGCTTGAGGGTGAAACGTAGGATGCTACCTCCAGTGTGTCCGATAGGCTGGCCGATTCCAAAGAGGGCGGTTTGATTCTTGCCGACCTGAGGAGAAATTGCCCACCCGGCGTTTGGGCCACCGGGCTTGCCATCGATGGCCTTCGCGACTTCGTAGTTCTGCTGGCTGAAGCTTGCTTTGGCGGTGCTGAACTTGACGCGTTGGAACTTTTTGGGGTCCTGTGCCGGAGCGATTTCGAGTTCGAATTCACCGAGGACAAAGTTGCCCGCTTGGCGACCCGGGCCTTTACCGGGAAGGCGGTCGTCGGCGAGCACCTCGAGTCGAATCGCAGTGATGCCACTCAAGTCCGTGGGTGCGGAAAGAAGATAGTCGGTCTGGCCATTGTTACCGGTCGCGATGACTGCTTGATCAGCTTCGACAGTTAAGAGGGCTCCGTTTGTCGACTTAAGTTCGGAAGGTTTCAGTGGGGTCCAAGGGGTGCCTCCCTTGCCGAGTTCCTGTTCCCATTTTGCAATCTTGGAGGGAAGGGATGCGTCGTAGGCTTTCTTTTCGCTTTCCAGTTGTGCGATGGTTTCGATTCGTTTTTGCGCAGCGGCATCGGCCTGGGGTTTGATCGCTTTTTCATGGGCGGCGATCTCAGCTTTGCTCGCGATGATGTCTTCTTCGCGTTTCTTCTCAGCAGCGGCGGTGGCGGGATCGCGCGCTTTGAGGTGTGCAGCAAGGGCTTTCTCGAGAGAGGCCTGGTCCTGGTCGATTCCGGCGCGGAATGCCTCAAGGCTGGCTTTGATTTCGGGTTCGGTCGCGGGGCGGTTGAGAATGCGGTAGAATAATCCCTCAACGAGCGAGCGATCATCGTTGGATTCCTTGGCTAGCTTGGAGATGGCGTTGTTGGGATCAGAGATGGCGTCGCCCACGGTCGGGCCACTCAGGAGGGCCATGATCGGCCCGAGTTGCATCTCGCTGCTGCGTTCGCATTCGCAGGAGCTTTCACGGACGGGGCGGCCGAAGTTTGCAAGGAAGCTATCGGGTAGCCTAACTCCGACGTCGGGGAGGGAGGAGGCGCGGGTCCCTTTGGGAACGCCGGGGAATTTGCTGCTGGCACCGGTGACGGCGTGGATGGAGTCGTAAAGAACCTCGGCCGGAAGGCGGCGGGCCTTGGCATGGGAGAAATTGATGGTGTCGTCCTCGTTCCACTTGTTGGTCTTGATCGAGAGTTGATAGGTGCGTGATTTGCAAATGACGCGCATGAGCTCGCGAATGTCGAAGTCACTCTCGATGAAGTATTTGGCGAGCCAATCGAGAAGCTCGGGATTGGAGGGAGGATTGCCGGCTCGGATGTCGTCGAGTGGTTCGATGATCCCGGTTCCCATCATGTATCCCCAAACGCGGTTGGCGTAGCTCGAGGCGAAGTAGCGGTTGTCGGGGGAGGTCATCCACTCGGCGAGTTTGTCGCGGCGGCTGGCGTCTTTTTTCGCGACGTGGTCGGCTTCGTAAGGGTAGCTCGGAGCCGTGATGTCGCCTGTCCGCTCGTGCTTCTGTTCGCCATCATTCTTTTGATAAATGATTTCGTAGAGTGGCTTGGCTCCTTCCACGGCGGTGCCTCCGATTTTACTTTTGCCACTCGCGGGATCTGCTTTGAGGCCGACCTGGGCGAAGAAGGCGGACATTTCGTAGTAGTTGTCCTGCGTCCACCGTTCGAAGGGGTGGTCGTGGCATTTGTTGCAATTAAAACGGGTCGCCAAGAAGAGGTGGGTGGTGTTCTCCATGGTGTCCTCCGGAGTGCGAAGGATCTTGTAGTAGGAAGCGGGAGGGTTGTCCTTGTTGGAGCCGCTTGCGGTGATGACCTTGCGGGCGAATTCATCGTAGGGCGTATTGTCGGCGACTTCCTTGCGAATCCAGCTTCGGAAAAGTTTGGCTCCCTCGGGGGCCAGAAATTTACGATTCACTTGCAGCATGTCGGACCATTTGTTGGTCCAAAATTCGATGAACTCGGGATTGCCAATGAGGGAGTCGATCAAGGCGTTGCGCTTCACCTGGGAGTGCCGGGTGTCGGCGAGAAATGACTTCACTTGCTCGACCGTCGGAGGGAGTCCGGTGACATCGAGATATATGCGGCGGACGAAGTCGGGGTCGGTGCAGACTTCGGAAGGAAGAGTCTTTATGCGTCGCCATTTTTGGGCAACGAGATTGTCGATCTCATTGAACTTCGGTGGATCGGTCCACGCGAAGCCGCTGCGATCGCCCATCGCGGTGACGGTGGTAGCGGCGTAGGCTCCTTCGTAGCGAACCAGGATGGGGGCTTCGCCACGGCGGACCACTTTGATGAGCGCGGGATACCCCTTCACTGTTTTGGCAACTTCGCCGTTTCCGCTGGTGACGACAGCTTCGGAGGTGACATCGCGTGTTTCTCCACTTGGATAGGTGGCAATGACCCGCATTTGTTGCATTGAGCCGATTTTCTGAACGACAGGGTTGATCGGGTAGACCTCGATTTTGGCAACCTTGGTCTGCTTTTTCTCCAGCCTCGCTCCGTTGGCAATCCAGGCGCGCACGATCTCGTAATAGTCGTCGCCAGGCTTGGTGAGTTGACCTCCTTCATGGGCCACGGCGGAGGTGGCTTTGAGGAGCATCAGGCTGTCATCGGGGGAGGCGAGGTTGACCCGACGTGAGCCAATGTCATCGGTGAACGCGCGGACGTCGTAAAGAGGATCGTAGCCACGGAGGGAAAGCTTGAAGCCGTTTTTGCCGTCCTTGGAACCGTGACATGTTCCGGTATTGCAACCCATGCGGGCTACGACCGGGTTGACGTCCTTGGTCCATGCCGGAATGAATTCTTTCTGCATGCCCGAAACCTCCACCGCGATTGCGGCGCTCTTTCCGTTGATTGCGAATTTGATGCGGGAGTTGCCATCGGAGACTCCGCGAACCACGCCGGTGTTTGTGATGGTGACGTGGTCACCTTCGACGCTGTTTTGAGCAATGCGGGTGACGTCGATGATGTCTCCGGAATCGAGTTCGGCGGAGACGATGACCTGGGCATAGCGATACGGGGTGTCGATCTTGATCGGGCCTTTGATGCCTTCCTGCCGGACGTCCAGGCTGACGATGGTCCGACCCTCCGGGATTTGCTCGGGATCGAGAGGTAAACGTTTATCGAGATTGGCGGGGCCATCGTTTTGTTCTCGAGCGGCTTCGGAATCGGGCGTGATTTCGACGGGAAGAAACGAAGTCACGAGCTGTCCGTTCGAGGCATCGAGAATACGAACCTTTCCGTCCGCTCCGGAGGCCGCTAATCGTGAACCGTCGGGGTTGAAGGAGACCGCGAAAATTCCGCACTCCGCGACCGGGAAGGTGGCGAGAGTTTTGACGCTTTCGTCGAAGTATTTCTGGAGCTTCTTGCGCATGTCGTCGTTGCGCTCGTGAGTGGGCTTCTTGATGATTTCGGCAATTTCCTTGGTGATCTTGGCATCGGGATCCACCTCGTAGATGTGGATCGCGCCCTTGCCATTCAAGCTGCTGCCGGCGGCGATGCGGCGGGCGTCCTTTGAGATGTCGACGGCAAAGATCCGTCCTTCCATGGGCGGGAATTCCAGGAGGAGGTTGGCATCGTCACCGATCTTGCGGGGAGTGTTGCGAAAGATGCGGTAGAGCTTGGGGATTCCGTCGGAGCCGCCGACCAGGATTTCGTCGCGGGTCGGGTGCGTGACCACGGCCGCCATTCCTCCTTTGAGGGCATTGGGGGTGATCGAGGTGATGTTGTCGATGAGGCGCTGGGTCGCGAACTCGGTCAGCTTTGCGGTCATGTCGCGGCTCACCGAGACGACGTGATCTCCCTTCGGGTTGAAGGCGGTGTCGAAGACCCAGTCGCTATGCCCTCCCTGGAAGAGAACCTGCTTACCGGATTTGGCATCGATGGCGCGGACGGTGTTGTCGGAGCAGCCGAACGAAATTTTGGTGCCATCGGGGGACCAGGCGGCGCCGTAGATGGTATCGAAGGTGACGGGGGCGGAGAGGATGAGCTCCTTTTTCGCGACATCCCAGACTTGCACCTCACCCATGCGGCCGGGGAGGCCACCGGTGACCGCGAGCTTGGTGCCATCGGGCGAAAAACGAACTGACTCGATTCTTTCGGAAAGTCCCACCAGGCGGGCGACCGGACCGGAGCCGTCGGCCTTTTGGAGAAGGACTTCATGGAAGCCTGAAATGGCGAGCAAGGTTCCGTCCGGTGAGTAGTCGAGCGAAGTGATGACGGGAGGCTTGGTATAGACCGGAGGATGATCCTGATCGTAACGTTGGCGGGCGTTTTCCGGAGTGTCATCGTTTGCTCCTTCGGTGATCCAACGGCGAATCAGGACGATTTCGGTTTCGTGAAGAGGGTCCTTCTTTTTGGGCATTTCCGCCTTACCGTCGGAATCGGGCGTGATTTCCTCGATGAGATAGCTTTCATCAGGCTTTCCCGGAACAATTGCGACCGCATCTTCACCGCCAGCGAGGAGGCGTTTGAAATCGGTCATGATGTAGTCGCCATTGTCCTTGGAGGGTTGATGACAACCGACACAGTTCGCCTGAAAGATGGGGCGGATGTCCTGGTAGTAGCTGATCGGCTTGTTGGTTTCCTCCGCAGCAAGAATGGGCTGGAAGAACGCGGCAAGGAAGGAAAGGGGGACAATGAGTCGGTGAAGCATGGAGTCGGGTCGGGCTTGAAGAAAAATAAAGGCGGGATTCGAAAGGAAATCCGCTTACCAGAGTGATTCTTACGGAGCATGACGCCCAGCTTTTATCATCTTCTCCCTACGAAATAGGGGAAATCGAGCCTCTCGATTCACATCCTTTTAAGGAATTGGCGATATCTTTGTAAGGGTTCGAAAAATATGAGATTCGAGGTGGGCAACGGTGCTTTGCTCCTCTTAGGCTCCTGCATTCATGAAAATCCCGGTGTTTCCTGCCCTGGCCTTACTTTGGTTGATTCCTTCCTCTAGCCCTATTTTTGCTCAAAACGTCGCAAAAGGTGACCAGCACCCTTACGCGAACACCAAAGGAGGGCGTGACAATTGGAAGCATTCCAATGCCAAGGTGAACGAGGCGCGACTCTATGATTTTTACCAACGTCAGGCGGATTACTACATGGCGAATCCTGATAAGATTCCCGCAGTGATCCCGGCACATCCGGGGCTCGATGGCGGGAAGCACGGGCATTGGGGGAAGCATAATCAGAACAATCATTCGGATACCCGGTGGAATGATGCCGAGATGGGCGAGGTCGTGACGCAGGTGTTCCGAGGGAAGGACTTGGTGGTCCTGAAAGGGATCTGCGTGAGGCTGGGTGAGCAGCGTGGGATGTCGACGTGTTTTGACCCGATGACCTTGAACTACCGTGCGGTTTGGACGAAGGGCTTTGTGAAGTTCGAAGGATTTCGGTGGGGAACTTCGCGGAATGCCCATCTTGATGGCGAGCCGCTGGTGATTCAATCGAAGGCGGAGAAAGTGAAGGATTCGGAATACCTCGGTTATCGGCGCTACGGAAAGCGGGTGGTTTTCCAATACATCGCGAATCGCACTCTGATTGATGATGAGCCGTGGGCCAATGGAGGGGCTTTCTACCGGCGGCTTAATTTTAAAAACGATGCGGAGGAGCTAATGCTTCCGATGCTTGGTGGGGAGGGGCTTCAGTGTGAGGTGATTTATTCCAATCAAGTGAACGCAGCCGGGCTTGATCTGAAAAGCGGGAATCTTGTGCTTTCTGGAATTAGGAAGGGAGCTCGTGTCGTGGTGAGGCTTTCGAAGAAGGGGGTGATATCCGACAATAAGAAGGCCTTGGCGCATCTTGGGATGGAGCGGAAGTACGAGAAACGTTGGAATCAGACTCTACATGTGCCCGGGGCATTGGGAGAGGCTCCAAAGAATTCGGCCTATGCGGTCGATACGATTACGGTGCCTCACGGCAATCCCTGGAAAGTGGTCATGCAGCTGAGCGGCATCGGGTTTTTGAAAAATGGTGATGCCTTGGTTTCCACGCTCGTGGGAGATGTCTGGAAAGTGTCAGGCCTCAATGACGATCTGAAGAATGTCACCTGGTCACGATTCGCGACGGGCTTTAATCAGCCGATCGGGATTCATATTGATGACGATGGCATCTTTGTTTTGGACCGTGGGCAAATTTACCGTCTTCACGATGAGAACGGGGATGATGAGGTGGACTTCTATGAAAACTATGCGCACGACTTCGGCGGATATGATCGGAGCCACACTCATACCTTTGGCTTGCACCGGACGGAAGATGGAGCCTTTCATTTTACCCAAAGAGAGAGCGTTCTGCGCACGGATCCCGATCGTAAGACGAGTTTGCAGGCCGGTGGAGTAAGAAACTGTATGGGCATTGGCGGGTCGAAGGATTACTTCTGGGTTGCGCCTCAAGAAGGAACGTGGACTCCGGCCTCGTCGATTATTGAGGTTCACAAAGGAGAGTTTTACGGACTTCCCTCAGCGGCGGTGAGAGGAGGGGCGATTGCTCCGGCGCTTTGCTACATTCCGCGGGGAGTTGATAATTCCGTGGGTGGCATGGTCGAAGTGACGAGCGGACAATGGGGGCCTTTTCAAGGAAACCATGTTGGGATTAGCTACGGTTCAAGTACCCATTATCTCATCCTTCGGGATGATACCTCAACCCGCCCACAGGGAGCGGTGGTGCCTTTGGCCGGTGAGTTTCTCTCCGGATCCATGCGGGGTGCGTTTCATCCGAAGGGCGGACAACTCTATGTCGTGGGGCTTGATGGCTGGGGAGACTACTCCATTGAGGACGGCTGTTTCCATCGGGTGAGATACACGGGTGGACAGGTCTATCAGCCCAAGGGATTTCGCGTTCATCAGAATGGGATCCGAATTGATTTTACGACAAAGTTGGAGAAGGCGTCAGTTGAGAACGTGAAAAACTATTTCGCCCAAGCCTGGAACTACGAATATGCCAAGCGTTATGGTTCGCCTGAATTTTCGATCAATGATCCCGAGTCTCTCGGGCATGATCGCGTGCTTGTGAAATCCGTGAAACTGCTTGGCGAAGGTGATGCGATTTTCGTGGAGATGCCCAAGATGCCGCCTGTGATGCAACTCCATTTGCGGATGCATCTCAAAGGGACGGATGGTTACGATTTTAAGACCGACCTCTTTGCCTCGCCCATGTTTCCGGGTCCACCCTTTGTTGCGGACGGACTTGTGGAGATGAGTGACGAAAAACCGAAAGGCGTGAAGCTTCGTGTTGCGGGCCGGAAGGACGCCGCTCAAGGAAATGGACAGAGTGGCGAAGTGGTCGAAGGGGCACGGGAGCTTCTGGTTGAGGCCATCGGAGGTCTGCAATACGCACAGACCGAACTGACGGCGAAGCCCGGCGAAGCTCTTTCATGGAAGCTCCGCAATACGGACGTCATGCCGCACAATTTGGTGCTCGTGAAACCCGGAAAAGCCCAGGTGGTCGGAGAAGCGTCCTTTAAGATGCTCAATGATCCCAAGGCGGGCGAGAAGAGCTACGTTCCCGACCTTCCTGAAATCGTGGCTTTTATTCCGGTCATTAATCCCGCGACGGAACACGTGCTCCATTTTCGTGCCCCCAGCGAACCCGGTGACTATCCCTACATTTGTACTTTCCCGGGGCACTGGCAGGCAATGCGCGGGATCCTGCGGGTGAAATGATTTCATTTGTAAATCACTTTTCTCGTCTTCTTTTGTCGCAATAGAAGCGATTACAGATCCCCGGGGGCTGGTTGACAGGAGTGAAGAATGATGGATCTTCACACAAATTCCTTAGCCTAATCGCTCTACAGGGAGAAACGCCTTTATCGTATGAAAAAACCTCGCACTCTTATTTTCACCCTTCTGGCTTCGCTTTCGTTGTCCGGATTGCCTGTCTCAGCTCAAGCAAAAGAGGCTCCTGTCAAGGCGGCCGAAGCCGGAATGGCTCCAAATGTGAAGGGGTTTAAGGATCTGCAAAAACTGAATCGCCAGATTGTCGCTTTGTCGAAGCGGGCCCAGCCGGCAACGGTGTGCTTGGTGGCCAAAAACGGGCGGGGTTCCGGCAGTGGTGTGGTGGTGAGTGAGGACGGATTGATTCTGACCGCAGCGCATGTGACATCGAGTATGACAGACGGTGTTGTGGTCATATTTCCGGACGGAACCCGGAAGACGGGAGAGATTTTAGGCGCCGACTATGATCGGGACGCGGCGATGGTGAAGATCAGTGAGCCCGGGAAATATCCCTTCGTGGAGCTTGGCCAGAGTAAGAGGTTGAAGCAAAACCAATGGACGGTGGCACTGGGTCACGCCGGTGGATTCGATCCGATGCGGAAGCCGCCGGTCAGGCTGGGGCGGGTTCATGCCAGTCGAAATTTTGTGGTGACTGACACTGCGGTGGTCGGGGGTGACTCGGGCGGGCCGCTTTTTGATGTCCAGGGCCGGGTCATTGGAATTCATTCAAATATCGGCAGGGAATTGAGTCAGAATCGTCATGTTCCCATCGATGTTTTCCTTGATCAGTGGGAGAAGCTAAAAAGTGGAGAGACTTCCGGGGCTCGTTTCAATAGTAAGCGGAAGGTAGAGCCGTCACCGGATCAGCCGATGCTTGGGGTTCAGTTGGCCGAGACTGAAGGAGGCGTATTGGTGGACGGTGTCGTAGCCAGTTCGCCGGCCGAAAAGGCAGGGCTGCAGAAGGGAGATCTCATTCGGAAGATCAATGGTAAGGAGGTCAAATCAGTCGAGCAAATGATCAAGTTGGTCAAGGCGAAGAAAGCCGGCGATGAGGTCAAAGTTGATTACCAGCGGGATGGTGAAGAAAGCACGGCGAAGGTGAAACTCGTTCGTTATCGGGATTTCATGAAGGGGTCGGAATCTCCTGCTGAAAAGGCTGAGCCAAAGAAGGAAAAACCTGAGCAGAAGAAAGAGAAGCCCAAGGAAAAGGAGGAGAAGCCCACTCTCGAACAGCTTCTCAAGGATGCCGCTCAAAATGGGGGACGGCTTGAAATGACCCCAGAGTTGGTCGAAGAGTTGGGTGGCATGGAAAAGTTGATGGAAGAACTGCAGAAGCGTGGAGGGATGGAAGGAATGTTTTCTGGCGGTCCGGATCCGTTCTTCGCTTCTTCGCTCAAAGCATTGAAGCCGGTCATGACCAAGAATCCGGGTGTGACGGCTTTGATCATGGTCGATGGCAAGCCGGCGGCTTTGGGCACGGTGATCTCAGCGAACGGGCGTATTCTCACCAAGAATACCGAAACTGCCGGGGAAAAGATAGAAGTGAAACTGGGCGAGGAGACTTATTTGGCAAAGGTAATCAAGCGCTTTCCCCAACGTGATTTGGCTCTTCTGAAAATCGACGCCGAGAAACTCCGTCCGGTTCGGTTTCAGCCGAAAGAGCCTGAATTGGGCTCGATTTTGACAGCCAGTGGTCTGGAAAATGAGCCGCTTGGGATTGGCCTTCTTAGCGTGTCCGGGAGGGCGATGGCGAAAGTTGGCTTCATCGGGATTCAGGCGGGTGAGGCTGAAGGTGGCGTCTTGATCGTCAGGATCGTTCCTGGCGGAGCTGCGGCGGAGGGAGGGTTACGTGATGGCGATGTCATCACTCGATTTGATGGCAAGGAGGTTGAGGACCCGATTGCCTTCGGGACTCTCATCCGTGGTCGTGCGGCTGGTGCCAAATTGGAGGTGGGGTATTTACGTGAGGGGAAATCATCGAAAGCAACGGTGACTTTGAAGGAGCGTGCGATGCGTGACACTGTTCAAAATGATCCTCGAATGAAGCTCTCTCTCGGACCATTGTCAGAGGTGACCGGCGGCTACCCGGATGTCATTCAGCATGACATCCCGCTTCTTCCCGAGATGTGCGGTGGTCCGCTTTTTGATCTCAATGGAAGATGTGTCGGGATCAATGTCTCGCGCTCGGGTCGAATTAAGACTTACGCAATTCCGGCGGATGAGGTCATGGAGATGTTGAAGATCAAGGGTGCGCCCGAACTCCAGAAAAAGATGGCGGAGAAGAAGGGTAAGAGCAGTGGAAATCTGGAGGCGATCAAGGCGATCCGAGCGAGCCTGAAACAGATTGAGAAGCGTCTCGATAAGCTTGAGAAAGCGGAGCGCTAATTTTTGGGGCTCTCAGAGATGAGGGTCGGGATGGTGGCCTGTGATTTGGATTCCAACTGATCCACCATCCATGAAAATGTGCCTTTTAACTGATTGGAGGGATTCTCGCAATGAAGTGATTTTGGGCGATACCCCCTCCCGATCATGAGGCCTTTTTAGATTTCTATTTTCTCTTTTTGGGTGCCGGATAGAGCGGGGCTTGGTGGGATTGAGCCCATATTTTCCAGAGAGTTTTGAGTTCGGCAACCTTGGGAGATTTTTTCCCGGCGAGTTCGTTTTATTCGGTTCGGTTTTTGGCGAGATTCGCGAAGGCGACGATGATGTTCGGCTTGGTGTTTACGAAAAGTGGCAGGGAAAGAAAGACAAGCGCGGTGACGAATCACGCGGTCATACGGAAGCGGGAGAATTGTTTGCATGATGCGGGAGTGCTATGAGTTTTCCGGGTGGGGGAGTCTTGATTTCGTCCTGAAAATCCTCGCCTAGGTGCTGCTCGATATGGTTTGATCCGGCATGAAATCGTTGAGTTGGGTGGTCGTGTTGGGATGTGTGGCCGCTTTTATTTCCTGTCAATCGTCGATCCGTGAAGTGGCCACTCCGGCCCCGACCGAAGCCAATGCCCGTGTGAGTGGAAAGCCGTTGCCTGTATTGAAGCGTGGCTATGGAGTCTACATGACGCATTGCTCCGAATGTCATGAACATCGCTTGCCGGATACGGTGACGTTTTCGGAATGGCAAGGTCACATCGATACCATGGCCGATCTGGCGGGTCTGTCGAAGGAGGAGGAAGAGGACTTGCAGCATTATCTGGGCGAGCTTTCCGATCGATAGCGCTTCGGGAAGAGGCCTTTTCAGCCTGTGCTAAAATTTCCTTTGACACGCTAATTTCCGAGGCGTTGTTGGCGTGTCATGAAATACCCTTTGAAGAAAACCATTTGGACGGCAGCCTGCTTGTCGCTTAGTTCCCTCGCTGCTTTCGCGGAAAAAAACTCAGTTGCCGAATTCACCCCCGAGGAGAAAGACACGCTCGGATGGCGCGTGGTTGACGACGGGGTCATGGGGGGACTCTCCAAGGGAAAGATTCAGATTTCGAAAGACGGGGTCTTGAATTTTAACGGGAAGCTCTCACTTGAAAACAACGGGGGATTTTCCTCCCTGCGGAGTGGGGATCTCAAATTGGATCTCAGTGGTGCCGAGGGTTTGGTGGCCAGAGTAAAGGGCGACGGTCGCACCTATCAAATGCGATTCAGCACCGATGCCCGTTTTCGTGGGATGGAGATTTCCTTCAAATCAGATTTCAAAACCAAGCAGGACGAGTGGATCGAGATCAAAGTGCCTTTTAATGAGTTCTCGGGGAGTTTCCGCGGGATGAGCTTGAAGAAAGAGACGTTCAACCCCGGGAAGATCCGGAGGATTGGGCTTCTCCTTGGCGATAAGAAGGCGGGGCCTTTCGAATTGCAGGTCGATTGGATTCGCACCTACGGAGCCAAGTCCGGGTCCAAAGACATTGTTTCAGTGGCTCTTGCTGACGGACGATTTGGCACGCTCGCTACGGCATTGACCGAGGCGAAGCTCGTTGAGACTTTGCAGGGCAAAGGTCCATTTACGGTTTTCGCACCGACTGATAAAGCATTTTCCAAGCTTCCCAAGGAAACGGTCGCTACTCTTTTGAAGCCGGAAAACCGGGAGAAACTTCAGGCTGTTTTAACTTACCATGTGTTGTCCGGATCAGTGAATCTGGCCGGAGCTCTTTCTGCAAAACAGGCGAAGACCGTTCAGGGATCGGAAGTCAAAATTGGCTTTAGTGATGGGAAGGTCCGTGTCAATGATGCTGCGATTCTTGATGCTGACATCCAGTGCTCAAACGGAGTCATCCATGTTATTGACTCGGTGATTCTCCCGCCCAAGCCCGCAAATGATATTGCGAGCGTTGCGAAGAGAGCTGGGAGTTTCAAGACCCTGCTTGCAGCCGCCGAGGCCGCTGGCTTGGGCGACGCTCTTTCAGGAGATCAGCCGGTCACTGTTTTCGCTCCGACTGACGAGGCTTTCGCGGCGTTGCCAAAGGGAACTGTTGAATCTCTTCTGAAGCCGGAAAACCGGGATAAGCTGATCGCTATCCTGAGTCTTCATGCCGTGTCTGGGAAAATCTCTGCTGGTGATGCCTTGAATGCCAAAAAGGCCAGGTCTCTTAGCGGGGGAACTCTGGAGTTTGGAATTGTTGATGGAGTTTTTAAAGTGAATGGGGCGACCATCGTGAAGACTGATATTGTTTGCGACAATGGAGTCATCCATGTCATCGACGCTGTGCTTCTGCCCAAGACCGAAAGTGACGCCAAGAAAACGGTAGCGGCTCCCAAAAAGTCACCCCTTGAGCTCATCGAGGATGCGATCGACAAGGGCGTCCCCGTCTTCAACGAGGGAGATCCTGGTAAGTGCGCCATGATTTATCGCGACTGCATGGTGGCAATTTCCAAAGACTCGACAGTTAACCCGAAGGTTGGCAAGGCTGTTCGTGAGTTGGTCGAGCGGACGGAAAAAATTAAGGACGACGCCGAGCGTGCGTGGCTTCTCCGGAGCGGACTTGACCAAGTCTATTCGGCTCTCTCAGGAAGCTGAATTTTAAGATTCTTCTTGAGACGGTCGGGACCCGAGGGTCTCGACCGTTTTTTTGTTGTGATTCCGAGGTATTAGGCGGGCTTATTACTCAGGAGTTCGGCTGATATTTGCTGATGGACAAGACTTCTGAAACCCCGAATGATCCCTGCTAGTCTCCCACCGAGGAGGCTTTGCAAAACTCAAAAAAACAAGATATGTCAGAAGAAGGAAAATGCCCTGTCATGCACGGAGCGAAGTCGGGACAGACCTGGAAAGGGTTGTCGAACCGCGAATGGTGGCCCAATCAGCTGAACTTGAAACTGCTTCATCAGCACTCGGAAGCTTCCAACCCGATGGATGGTGATTTCGACTATGCCGAAGAGTTTCAAAAACTTGATTTTGCAGCCTTGAAGCAGGACATCGCCGGGGTGATGACTGACTCGCAGGATTGGTGGCCGGCCGACTACGGTCATTACGGTCCGCTTTTCGTCCGGATGGCCTGGCACAGCGCCGGGACCTACCGGACGGGCGATGGTCGGGGAGGGGCGACCTCGGGAACCTTGCGTTTTGCTCCGCTCAACAGTTGGCCCGATAATGCGAATCTCGACAAGGCGCGTCGGCTTCTTTGGCCAATCAAGCAAAAGTATGGGCGCCAGATTTCGTGGGCGGATTTGATGGTTCTGACCGGCAATGTTGCCCTCGAAACAATGGGCTTCAAAACCTTCGGTTTTGCAGGAGGGAGGGTCGATATCTGGGAACCGGAAGAGGACATTTATTGGGGCCCGGAAAGCGACTGGCTGGGGGATGAGCGTTACACGGGAAACCGTGAACTTGAGACGCCTCTGGCGGCCGTGCAGATGGGATTAATTTATGTCAATCCGGAAGGGCCGAATGGAAATCCTGATCCGATCGCTTCGGCGCGCGATATTCGTGAGACCTTCGGACGCATGGCCATGAATGATGAAGAGACCGTTGCTTTGATTGCCGGTGGCCACACCTTCGGAAAAGTGCACGGAGCTGGTCCTGCGGAGAATGTCGGTCCTGAGCCGGATGGTGCCCCATTGGAAGAGCAGGGACTTGGGTGGAAGAACGAATTTGGAAGCGGAAAGGGTGTCGACACCATTTCCAGTGGTCTCGAAGGGGCATGGACCAGCGAGCCTGCCAAGTGGGACAACGAGTATCTCGATAACCTCTTTAATTATGAGTGGGAGCAAACCAAAAGCCCTGCTGGCGCGACCCAGTGGATTCCAAAGGACGGCGCAGCTGCCGGCACGGTTCCTGATGCCCATGACCCGGATCGAAGACACGCTCCGATCATGTTAACTTCCGATATTGCGCTGCGCGAGGACCCGATCTACGGCCCGATTTCCAGGCGATTTCAAGAGAACCCGGATCAGTTTGCCGAGGTCTTTGCAAGGGCTTGGTTTAAGCTGACCCACCGGGACATGGGGCCCTACGAGTGCGGCTTGGGACCGGAGGTTCCAGCGGAGCCCGAACTGTGGCAGGACCCGCTGCCTGCGGTTGATCATGACTTGGTCGATGACGCGGATGTCGCTAGCCTCAAGGGCAAGATTCTTGCTTCGGGACTGACTGTTTCCCAACTTGTTTCGACAGCTTGGGCGTCGGCTTCAACCTATCGCGGCACCGACCGTCGGGGTGGCGCAAATGGGGCCCGGATCCGACTTGCTCCGCAGAAGTTTTGGGGAGTGAACCAGCCGAATCAACTGAGTGAGGTTCTTGGGAAGCTCGAGTCGATTCAAGCCGGGTTCAATGGTGCGCAATCTGGAAATAAGAGGGTTTCTCTTTCCGACCTTATCGTGCTTGGTGGTTCGGCAGGGATTGAGGAAGCCGCCCGGCGCGCCGGGAGGAATGTCACGGTTCCGTTTTGGGCGGGCCGTACGGATGCCTCACAGGAGCAGACCGACGTTGAGTCGTTCTCGGTTCTGGAGCCAACGGTGGAAGGCTTTCGCAATTATGTCGGCAAGAAGTATGGCTGGACTCCTGAGGCGATGTTGATTGATCGTGCTCATCTCCTGACTCTTTCCGCTCCCGAGATGACCGTGTTGATTGGCGGGCTCCGCGTTTTGAATACCAATGTCGGACAAACGGATACGGGCGTATTGACCGAGCAACCGGAGACGTTGACCAATGATTTTTTCGTCAACCTTCTCGACATGGGAACGAAGTGGGAAAAGGTCGAGGGTTCGGATCATCTCTTCGACGGACTTGACTATGAGACGGGTGAAAAGAAGTGGAGCGCAAGCTCGGTGGATTTGGTTCTCGGATCCGATTCGCAAGTACGGGGGATTTCCGAAGTCTACGGGTGCTCCGATTCCCAGGAGAAATTCGAAGATGATTTTGTCGCGGCGTGGACCAAAGTGATGAATCTGGACCGATTTGATCTGAGGTAAGCCCTGGAGCATAAATTGATGATCCTTCCTGGCTCCACAGGCCGGGAAGGAATCCCATCCGTCTCATTTTCGGATGACGGTGGTGATAGGGACTGATTGAATCGAACTTTCGTATCCAGATGCCGTGAAACCTGTGTGCTGTCTCGTGTCATTGTCTTTTTATGGACGACCTTCCATGGATCGATGCTCGCTTTTCACGGATAATAATCCGGCTCTCGACTCGCGTTTTATTTGATGTTAACCATCTTCCATGAAGCGACATTTGCGCCTTGCGGCTCTCCTTTTGGGTGGGGTTTGGGGCCTGACCTCCTGTGCGGGAAAAAGTGAGTTTTCCCGGGCAGACTTAAACCACGATAATAGGGTCACCACCGAGGAAATTGAAGACCGCCTCGTGGAGGCGATTTTTGAGAAAGAGGATCATAACAATGACGGTCGAGTCACTGCTGCCGAGTGGGTGCAAGTGAATCCCAATAGTTCGACAGATCTCTATGCGGTAAGAGACACCAACGGGGACAAGATCATCGATCTTAAGGAGTTTCAAGATTACGCTGACTCATCAGGTATGTTTGACAGGGCTTTGGCTCAATTGGATCCCAATAATGATGGTTTTGTGTCTGCTGTTGAAGCCAAGAAAATTCTGGCCGCGTCTGGCAATTGAGAGAATTATCCCGATAAACTTATGAAATTTTTTCGAACCCCTTTCGCTGCAATTGCATTGATCGGCACTCTGCTATTGAACTCATGTTCATCCGACCCAAACATCAGGTCCGCCCATCAACGGGGAGCGGTTGTAGGAGGAGGATTGGGTGCGATCATTGGAAATAATGTCTCGGGAATAGGGCAGGGGGAGGCCATGATTGCCGGTGCCATTCTGGGTGCCATCATGTCGGGGAATAAAATGAAACAGGGGGTTCCAATCATTCGGACCAAGGATCCCAGCCGGACTTATCGATAGGCGGGTGGATTTTTTCGGGGAACGGTCATGAAAGGGAAGGAGCTTTTCCGGGTCCGGGAGGGGGCAGGGAATGATCGTTTCCGGGGTAAGTTCAATGATGCTTGTGACTTGAAACTCTTTGCCGAAAACCATTCCTTCCTGGTCGCAATCTTGCAATAAACCTGTGATGGACTCTCTGATTTACGAATTCGCGCAATCTGTTGTTCTGATGGCCACCCACCTGTTGATCGTGGTTGGCTTGTCGGTGAGAGTGGTCATGCGACGGCCGGCAACCGGAGTGGCGCTGGCTTGGTTGTCCATTATTGCCGGGATTCCTTTTGGGGGTGCCCTTGCCTATGCCTTGGTTGGCGAAAAGAGAATCGGTCGCGTGCGGACCGAGCGAATTGTAAGATTGCGTGCCACCGCGGGGCAGGTTGTCGAGGCGTTGGTCGCCAAGGATCTTACTGAAGTGGATTGGGGACGACATCCTCCGGAAGCCCGTGAAATGGATCGGCTTGGGACCAAGCTCGTTGGTCTCCCTACTTTGAGTGGCAGCGACGGAGCTTTGTTCTCGGAGACGGATGAGATCCTGAAGGCCATTGCCAGTGATGTGAATGGCGCACGTCGGAGCGTGTTGATGGAATTTTATATCTGGAATGCCGGTGGACTGGCTGACGAGGTTCTGGAGTCGGTGATCCGGGCTGCTAAACGGGGGGTGAAGTGTTGGATTTTGATTGACGCCTTGGGTGCCGCTCCCTGGTGGAAGAGCGAGCAACCCCAACGACTGCGGGATGTGGGGGTGAATGTGTGCCCGGCATTGCCGGTGGGATTCGTGCGGATGATTGTGGGGCGCAATGATGTCAGGGTGCACCGCAAGATCGTGGTGATCGATGGTGAGGTCGCCTGGACTGGAAGTATGAACATGGTGGATCCCAAGTTTTTCAAACAGGATGCCAATGTGGGTGAGTGGGTGGATGCGATGGTTCGGGTTGAGGGGTCGATGGTGAGTGCGCTTGCCCTGACCATGATTGGTGACTGGGTGCTTGAGACAGGAGAAACTGTGATTGGAATCGCGCAGGAAGCCGGAGTGGGGTTGACGGATGCCAAGGGGGAGGGTGATGTGCAGATTGTGCCCTCCGGGCCGGGTCAAACTGAAGACGGTCTCTTGCAGATGTTGCTGGCGACGGTGAATTCCGCCCGGGAGGAATTAGTCCTAACGACGCCGTACTTCGTGCCGGATGATTCCCTTCTTCGGGCGATGCGTGGGGCCGCCGCGCGCGGGGTGAAGGTTTCGATGATTGTCCCGGAAAAGGTGGACTCGATGCTCACCCGTTATGCAAGCCGGTCATTCTATGACGAATTAATGGATTGCGGGGTGAAGATCTTTCTCTATCGGAAAGGTTTGCTGCACACCAAGTCTATCGTAGCCGATCGGCGAATTTCTATGTTTGGCACGGTGAATCTCGATATGCGTAGTATTTGGATTAACTACGAAGTGGCGGCCTTCGTGTACGGGCAAAAATTTGGCGAGGCGCTTTTCCAGCTCCAACAGAGCTATATCGATGATTCCGATTTGCTCGACCCGGCCGACTGGGCGAAACGCCCGGAGTGGCAGAAATTTCTCGAGAATGCCTTTCGTCTTGCCGGCCCGCTGCTCTAGCCCGGCATGGTTGTGGTGTGGGTCGTTAAGGGATGAGAGATAGCTTTGTGATCCAGTCGATCACTTGGTAGGGTCCGTCATGCGGCTATTTTTGAAAAGGTTTTACTTTGTCTTCCCCGTCCTGTTTTCGTGCTCTTCGGCAGCAGGTGATTCACTTTCTTCGGGGCCTGGACTTGCTGCGAAATTTCCCGGTGACTTTGGTCTTCAGGAAGATTCCAGGGTGATTCAGGTGGAAAGCTTTGAGCAAAAGAAAATTGCAATGCTCGCGGCTGGGTGGGAAACGGTGAAGTCTGAGAAGGAGATGAGTTTTTCTCCGGATGTTCCAAAGGGAAGTTCGGGGAAGCAGTCGCTTTTGATGGACCGCAAATCCGGACCGGGTGCTTCACTTTATCGTCGTATCAAGAACGGGAAAGGTGGCTTTGGATACGACCGGCTCTTTGTTCGCTACTACGTGAAGTTTGCGGAGGACTGCGGGGAACTCCATCACTTTGGACCGTGTCTGGGAGGGAGCTTTCCGGCGACGGCCTGGCCCAGTGTGAAAGCTGGGATTCCGACGGACGGTTCAAAGTCGTTTTGGTCTGGAATTGAGCCGTATGGCAAGTCGTGGACCTGGGACTACTACACCTATTGGTGTGAGATGGGCGGGAGCCCACCACGCGGTCAGACCTGGGGGAACAGCTTCATCCGTGATCCCTCTCTGAAGGTCGAGAAAGGCAAATGGATCTGCATCGAGCAGATGATCAAGATGAATGATGTCGGCGATACCAACGGCGAGCAAGCCCTCTGGATCAATGGAAAGTTAAAGTCCCATCTCGGCAAAGGATTTCCGAAGGGGAGATGGTTGTTTGATAAATTCCAACCAGGTCAAGGTGGAGATGGTGTCCGATGGAATCACAAGAAAAACGATCGGGAATACTCCAAGGTTCCCGAAGGTGGTGCGCCATTTGAGGGGGTTCGGTGGCGCACGGTTCCGGAGCTCAACGTGAATTATTTATGGCTCTACGTTTATACCGAAAAGCCGGAAGGTCATCGTATCCGTGTCTGGTTTGACCACGTGGTGGTGGCCACGGAATATATTGGTCCCTTGGCGGAGAAGCTTTAGGTGGCGCGCCTAATATTTGAGGCCGAGGTCGTTGTCCCGGACGGCTTTCAGCTTGGCTTCCATCTGCTTCCGGAAACGATTGCGCACTTTCTCGTGCTTGGGGTCTTCGACGAGGTTGGTGTATTGTTTAGGGTCTTTTTTCATGTCAAAGAGCTCTTCGCCGCCCTTGCCATTTTTGCCGTATTGAATGTAGGCCCAATCGTGTTCGCGGAGGAGGTAGCCTTTTCCATTGACGCTGAAGGCGGCGTCGCGGACTTCGTGTTTCGGGTCGTCGAAGACCGGAGAAAAGTCCTTCCCCTGAATCCGTGCCGGGATTTCCAAGCCACACATCTTCGAGAGGGAAGGGTAGAGGTCGAGGAGTTCGACAAGTGAGTTGCAGACGGCAGGTTTCTTGCCGGGGACGCGAATGATGAGGGGGACGGCTGCTGATTCATCGTGCAGGCTGACCTTGGCCCAGAAGTCGTGTTCTCCGAGGTGGTAGCCGTGGTCACTGGTGAAAATGACGATGGTGTTGTCATCGAGACCGGCTTCAGTGAGAGCGCCGAGAACCTGACCGACCATGCGGTCCATATACACGACCGAAGCGTAGTAACCTCCGACTGCCTTCTTTTGTCGGCGAACATCCATCTTCATGTTCTTGCTCGTTTTGTAGTTGATGCCGGCCTTGGGAATGTCGCCCCAGTCACCCTCGACTTTTTCCGGGAGGGACATTTTATCGTAGGGGAGGAAGTCCTTGTAGTCTTTGCGAGGAGCCACGAAAGGAACGTGGGGTCGCACGAACCCGACTCCGAGGAAGAAGGGCTTTTTGTCATCTTTCCGCTGTGCGATCAATTGGGCGGCCTTGGTCGCGGTTTTGCCATCCGAGTGAACGAGGTCGTTGCCATCGGCTTCGACCACGACGAAGGTGTTTCCCCCGACAGGTCCGGGCTTTCTCCCGTCGGCATTGCTCTCGAGGGTTTCGCCATCGCCGGGAGCCCGCCATTCGGGACCTTGTGAATTGAAGCGTTCGGTCCAGGAGGCCGGATCGTCCGCTCCGTCCGTGCCTTTCTCGATTCCGATGGGCACTCCCATGTGGAAGATTTTGGAAACGCGCGCAGTGTGGTATCCCGAGTTTTTGAAGTGCTGGGCCCAGGTGGCCCGGTCCCCGATGGCGGGTCGCGGTGATCCGTATCCAAGCATCTTGATGGCGTGGGGATAGTATCCGCTCATGAATGAGGCCCGGGAGGGACCGCAATAGGTTCCCTGGCAGTAAGCTTTGGTGAAACGTGTCCCTTGCGAGGCAAGGCGGTCGATGTTTGGCGTTTGGCAAACCTTGTTGCCGTAACACGACAAAGCGGTGGCGGTGAGGTCATCCGAGATGATGAAGAGGACGTTCATCTTCTCCTTCGCCAGGCATGAAGAGGCAAAGAGGAGGACCATGGGCGAGACGAGGGCTTGGAGCAATTTCATCGGGGATAGTCTAAACAGTGAAGTCAGCCTATGCCTAGCATCTTCATTTGCGCCCGGCAGGGTGACCTGCTATCGATACGATCAGTTATGAAGAATATTTTCCCTCGCCTTTCTGTTGGATTTTTACTCGTCGCCTTCACGCCCGTGATTAAGGCCGCCGAGAAGACCAAGGTATTTATTTTGGCGGGCCAATCGAATATGCAGGGGCAGGGCGTGGTCTCGATGGATCATGTCGATCATTACAATGGCGGGAAGGGGAATCTGGTGTGGTCGATGGAGCATTCCAAAAGCAAAGACATGATGAAGCATCTTCGGGACGAGTCGGGGAAGTGGGTGGAGCGCGAGGATGTTGAAATCAGTTACAAGGTGAGGGAGAAGGTCCGTCGCGGGCCGCTTACGGTTGGCTACACCGGATACGGAAGTTCCAGCCACATCGGTCCGGAGCTCCAGTTTGGACACGTTGTTGGAGATCATTTCGAGGAGCCGGTTTTACTGATCAAGACTGCTTGGGGAGGGAAGAGCCTCTATCAAGATTTTCGGCCACCAAGTTCCGGGGGAGAGACGGGCGAGTATTATCAGAAAATGATGGAGGAAGTTCGTGACGCTTTGTCCGCTTACAAACCAGGGACTTTCGAGATCGTAGGCTTTATTTGGATGCAGGGGTGGAACGACATGGTCACCAAAGAGGCGGTCCCTGAGTATGCAGACAACCTTGTAAATCTCGCGAAAGACGTGCGGAAGGAGCTTGGACTTCCGGAGCTTCCCTTCGTGATTGGTGAACTCGGCAATGGCGGCCCTGCAAAGCCCGGTTCGGGAATGGCGACTTTTCGAAAAGCCCAGGAAGCGGGAGCTCAGAACATCAAAAAAGCCAGCTTTGTGAAAACGGCAGAGTTTGCCCGCCCGGCCAAAATTTCTCCGAATGTGGGGCATGGCCACCATTGGTATGGCAATGCCGAGAGCTACTTTCTGGTCGGAGATGCTCTGGGCCGGCAGGTGGTTGAGATGCTGAAAGACTAGGGTTTGCCTTGCTCATTTGTGACGAGTGTCGAAGGTTTCGGGCATGAAGCCCTATGTGAAGCTCGCGGAGTCAACGATGCCTGATGGCACCCACTACTCGCTCCATGAACATGATGGGAAAATCTACCTGAAATACAACGGGTTTGAGCTCATGAGCACGGCTCTGACCTACTCAGAGCAAATGCTGGCGGATGTGGGCTGCCAGGCATTGAAGGAAGGGAAGGGATCCCGCCCGGTTCATCCCAAAATTCTCATCGGTGGTTTGGGGCTGGGCTTTACGCTGAAGCGGACCTTGGAGCTGGTGGGGAGTCCCGCCGACGTTGATGTCGCGGAGTTAATGCCTCCTTTGATCGAGTGGAATAAAACTTTTTTGGTAGAGCACAACGGTCCCCTTCTGGATGACCCGCGAACGAATATTATTCAAGGCGACCTCTACAATATAGTCTCGGATGCCAAGCCGGGTTCCTACGATGCGCTCCTTCTCGACATTGACAATACGCCGGACGATCTCATCACGCGGGGAAATTCGCGCCTCTACTCAGCCGGGTTTTTAGGAAAACTCCGCAATCTCATCACGCCACAGGGATGTGTGGCCTACTGGCTTTCCGAACCCGCTCCCAAGTTTAAGAAGCTTCTCATGAAGTCAGGTTTTCAGGTGGAGGAAGTTGCCTCCAAACCCCATGAGAAATCAAAACGATCGCGTCACTGCATTCTGCAAGCACGCCGTCGTCGCTAAACTTGATTTTCGTCTGGAATAAGGTTCCTTGCAAAAGCCTCAAACAACCAAAACCATGCTTCACTGGAACGATATCATTAAATTTGCCGCCGAAGGAAATCCCGAGCCCGATCGTGAGGTTCGTAAAACCGAAGACGAGTGGCGCGAGCAGCTCACCGAGGAAGAATTTTATGTGACCCGGCAACACGGCACCGAGCGACCCTTCAGTTCGGGGATGTGCGAGCTCTTCGAGCCCGGCAAGTATGGCTGCGTGTGTTGTGGGACATTGCTCTTTGATGCGGGAGAGAAGTTCGATAGCGGAACCGGTTGGCCTTCCTTCACCCAGCCGGCGAAGGAGAACTCAATCTCCTATCATCAGGATGGTTCCCTTGCCGCGGTGCGAATCGAAACTCTTTGCAATACCTGTGAGGCACATCTTGGTCACGTTTTTCCCGATGGGCCGGAACCCAGTGGCCTGCGATATTGCATGAATGCGGTGTCGTTGAAGAAGGTGGAGGAAACCGAAGCGGTCGCGACCTTTGGCGGGGGATGCTATTGGTGCACCGAGGCGATGTTTCAGCACTTGAAAGGGGTGATTTCCATCGAGAGTGGATTTAGCGATGGTCAGGTGGTCGATCCCACTTATCGGGCCGTTTGCTCGGGCGAGACCGGTCATGCCGAAGTGATTCAGATCAATTACGATCCCGAGGTGATTTCCTACGAAGAGCTTTTGCGGGTCCATATGGGGACGCATGATCCCACGACCCTGAACGCGCAGGGAGCGGATGTCGGAACGCAGTATCGTAGCACAATTCTCTATCGAACCGACGAAGAACGCCGGATTGCCGAGGATGTTCTGGAGGAACTCGCGGACGTTTTTGATTCCGATATTGTGACCGAGGTGAAGCGTTTTGAACTCTTCTACCCGGCACCAGCGGACCACAATAATTACTACAATGACAATTCGGAACAGGGCTATTGTCAGGCCGTGATTTCACCAAAACTCGCCAAGTTCCGGAAAACCTTTCAACATCTCCTGACGACTCATGAGTGAACACTTTGATCTGATTATCTTGGGAGGCGGACGGGCCTCGACTTTGGCCATCGCGGCTGCGAAAGCGGGGCAAAAGGTGGCCTTGATCGAGCGGGATAAGCTCGGTGGGGCCTGCCCGAATCGCGGGTGTGTTCCTTCGAAGCTGCTCATCGGGTTTGCCGAAGCCGCCCGACAGGTGAAGCATGCCGACCGGCACTTTACCAAGGCGACCTACGAGGGCACCGATGCCAGGGCCGTCTTTGAGAGTGTCAACGACTGGGTCGAAGGTGTTGATGGTCGCTACGAAGGACGGGTCGAGGCCTCGGGGGCAACTCTCATTCGGGGTGAGGGGCGTTTTGTGGGAGAGAAGACGATCGAAGCCGGAGGTCGGACGTTGACGGCTGAGAAGATCGTGGTGGCGACGGGCTCCTATCCTACCCCTCCGCCTTTTGCGGATCTGCCGGTTTGGACCAGTGATAATCTCTTCCCGATGAGGGATGAGCCACCCAAAAGTATTCTCGTGATCGGGAGTGGGTTTATCGGCACGGAAATGAGCGCCTTCTTTTCGGGGATTGGAGTGGAGACCAAACTGTTTGCGAGAGGGGGAAAGCTTCTGGGCAGGGCCGATGCGGATATTGAGGAGACTTTCTCCAGAGAATTCAGGAAAGAAGTGGAGACCCACTTGCGGGCTTCGCTGACGGATCTCAAGTACGATGGATCTCATTTCACGGCGACTTTTAACGTCAATGGCGAAACGGAAGTTTACTCTGCCGAGCGCGTTCTCTTTGCGATCGGGAGAAGGCCGAATACCCCGTCCCTGGATCTTGAAAAGACGGGTCTCTCGACGAATGAACGTGGCTTTCTCCCTGTGAACGAGAATCTCGAGACATCGGTTGCTGGAATCTATGCTGCCGGAGATGTCAATGGGCGCTACATGCTCCAACATGCTGCTTCTTACGAGGTTCAATATCTTCGTGAGAAATTGGTGAAGGGGCAGGAGGGCGCCATTGATGAGCGGATGATTGCTCATGCCATCTTCTCGCATCCGGAGGTTGCGTCGGTCGGGTTTACCGAGGAGGATTTGAAATCAGCAGGAACGGACTACGTCTCGGTTCATCAGGATTGGTTGGCGAGTGCGCGGGCGATGGCGAGTCGTGTCGATTACCCGAGGATTAAAGTACTGGTGTCTCCCCACGATTACTCGATTTTGGGCTGCCATCTCATCGGGCCGGAGTCCTCTACGCTGCTGCATCAGGTTCTCATGCTGATCCACCTCAAGAATGACGTTCGAGAGCTGGTGAATATGATCTACATCCACCCCGGTTCGAACGAACTTTTCCTCTCGGCGGCGGTAGCAGCCTTGGGCAAGGTTCGTAAGTTCAGAGATGGGAAGTGATTGTCGTTTTTCTCTCCTGATAATCTTCCGTCATCCTAGGATCGTCGGAGGGGGATAGATGAACCGCTTGAAAACGGTGGGGTCTCTCAAGAGGACGTGCGACCTTCCTCACGGAACAAAGCTCGCCATATGTCGGAGGGGAGATACTCTCCACTTATGGAAAGTGATAGTCATCAGATGACACGGCTACTCAATTCTGCTGGCAGTGGTGATGATAAAGCGGCGGAAGAACTGATTCCCTTGTTGTATGATGAATTGCGTAAGCTTGCCGCCTGGCGTCTTGGGAAAGAGGCGGCGGCGCACACCCTCCAGGCGACCGCTCTCGTCCATGAGGCCTACCTCAAACTTTCTCCAGGAGATGCGTGTTGGGAGAACCGTAAGCACTTTTTTTCGGCAGCGGCCGAAGCGATGCGTCGAATTCTCATCGATCGGGCCCGCCGCCGGAATGCGATTCGTCATGGCGGGGAGCTTCATCGAACGGAATTTGTGGAGGCTGCAATTTCCGGACCGTCCCACGATGACGAGGAACTTCTTGCGATTCACGAAATACTGGACCGCTTTTCGGAAATTGAACCCCGTAAGGCAGAGCTGGTAAAGCTGCGTTATTTTGTCGGTATGACGATCGAAGAAGCCGCCGAGGCCCTCGGAGTTTCAGCTCCTACAGCCAAGCGCGATTGGACTTTTGCACGGGCGTGGCTGTTTCGGGAGATTGGGAAGGATCACTAAATGATGGGGTGCTTCTCGGAGGCTGTGCCAGCTCGTTGACTCTACTGAACCGAAGTCTCGTAATCCCTTATTGCATTCCCACCGATGCTGTTGGGTGGAGTAATGCCATTCCTCTCTTGCATGGCCATTACTTCCAGCATGAGCCTTGTAAATCCATAGATTGTTCCGCCAACTATTCCGCCGGCTATTTCCTCTCCATTATAATCTGGCTCGTCTTCGGTGTTCATTTGAGTCGCGGCTTGGGTCAACAGGTTCTCATTGGAGACGCCTCTAAAGGGAATAAAGTAACTCGTTTTTGCTCCGTCCTCAGTGAGAACCCACTTTCCATCATTAGGGCCAGTGGGATGATTGGCCGGGACTCCTTTTGGGAAATAGGTTGGCGGGGAGTCACTCACTTTGTGCCAATGATTGGGTTCAAACGTCGCCTGTGAGGATTTCGCGCTTGTGGAGCATGAGGCGAGACTTCCGAGAAGGAAGAGTAGACCGAGGGTCTTCAGGGTTTGTGAAAGGCCGGGACCGGTGGTTTTGGGAGTTGAGTCTGGAGTTTTCATGATGTCTTCACCTACAGATGCGCAAAACCGGGGCGATTCAGATCATGAATTTTCTCCAAGTTGGGAGTAACACTACTTCGCCATGCAGGGAGAGAAAAATCGCTTATGTTGTCGGCTCCATCATCCGGCCCATGAAAAGGATGCTCCCGGTCACGCGGTCGCGGATCAGGTAGAGGAAGGGGCGGTCGGCTTTGAAGGTGGGGGTGAAAGGGTAGGAGATTGGAGCTGACGTTGGCATCGCCATGATGACGGCTGTTGCGGCGGCGGCTTCGGTTCCCTTCTCGCTCACTTCGACGAAGGCCTTGTGTATTACCTCGGTAATGTAGAGTTTGTTGTTGGGATCTGTGGCGTGACTCATCCCGTCGAAGACGGCACCATTTGGTTTGCGCGGATCAGCGAAGGCTTGGGTCATCCCCATCTTCTTCAGCGTGTTGCCGAAAGAGTAGTCAGTCTCGACTTTGAACTTCGGCAGAAGGACGTGAACTTTTCGCTGATTCAGTTTGGCGATCCACGCGGCAAGATTCTCCGGCGTCAGCTTTCCTTCGACCGCGGCGAGCTGGCCGGGGTTATTGGGTGCGATGATCAGCATCGACAACTCATTGCCCATGTATGGCAGTTCGAGCATGGCGAAGCCGTCCTTTCCTGAGTAGAGCTCAGGCCTTGGGCCGGAGCTGTTGATATTTAAAGGTGTTTTGAAAGATGAGCCGTCGCCATTGAAGGCTGCGTAGCGGGCCTCTTTGAGGGCGTTGGCACTCATCGTCGGCTTCGCTACGGTCGTTCCGTCGGCCCGGGTGAAATCACGATCTTTGGTGTTTTCTACTTTGAAGGGCTTCGCCCAATCGCCCTTGAAGTAGATGGCGTTCACCAGGACCAGCTTGGTCAAATCATCGACTGCGCCTTGAGGGATTAGATCCTTGATTCGCTTCTCGGTCTTCCCTTCAACCCAGGAGTTGATCTCGAGCCGGACTTCTTCGAATTCCCCTTTGAAGTCGACTGGGAACGCGCCCCCGGTTTTATAGAATTTCTCAATCTTTTTAAGGTAGTCGTCCTTAAACGGATAGGATTTCTCAACCCACAAGGCGTTGGCGAGGTTCAGCTCATACTGATCGAGCTGTGCCCGCGCGGCGTTGATCTCCTTGGCAAGTTCGACCTGCTTTGGATCGACACGGTAGCCGAACCTGCGGGGGTCATGATTGGCCTTAAGCTCTTCCAGTTGCTTTTCCAGGTCCGCGATTTTGGCTTTGGTTTCTGCGACAACCACGGGATCCTTCTTGCTGTTGAAGCGCTCGTTCAAGGCGGCCATGCCGGAATGGATCGGAGCCATCTTCCAGGGTGTCGAAGCATCTTTGGTCGCGGCCGACTCCGGATAGCGCAGCACCTTGCCCATCTGCAATGCGGTTTCGCCGCGCGCGCCCTCGGCAGTCATCGCCAGCGCGCTGGAAACGGAGTAAGGAGAAAAGAAAATGTTTTTTCCCTCGTTCTCTCCAGCGAGTTGTTGGTAGAGATCGCAGGCGAAGTTGGTGTTGGCCTTAATTGCGGGATTCGGCTCGGCGGCGGAGCTCCCGGCACATGCGGCGAGGGTCAGGGCGAAGATTCGGACAGTCGTTTTCATGGTTAATTGGTTTTTCGATTGGGAATTGTGATGACATCGCACTACTTCACCTCCACTGGCAAGCTTGCGCTGTGGGCTGCGAACTCCGGGGCATACAGACAACGGATTTCGGCGATCCCGGTTTGGTAGAGGCCGCGATGTTGAACCCGGACGCTCGTTTCGAAGACGTGCGTGCCGGCGGGGAGGCGGTCGATGAAGAAGTGGCTCGCGGTGTCGCGCGTGACCTCGTAATAGCCGAAGCCATCCTGCGAGCGCTGGCCGCTCAGGCGATTGACCGGCTCGGTGCCGCTGCCACGTTGGTCCTTAAGGTGAACAAATTCCATCGCCCGGTTGTTTCGAAGCACGAGACGGGTCACCAGTTCATCGCCGGGTTCAAGCGGGCCCTTGACCGGCTCCAGCACTTTGCCCTGATCAGTGTTACGGCGGACGAAGAGCTGTTTTTCCAGCTCCAGCTCACGACCCTCGTGGGAGGTGACCTTGCCGAGATCCTCGAGATACTGCCAATGCAGGCTCGCCCATGCCACCCCCGGACTGCTCTTGTCCACCTCTACCTTGCCTTGCTTCGGCTTCACCTGATCTGCGACGAAACGCGTCTCAAAGAAGCCCGTGCCGGCCTCGATTTTCCGGGGCATAATCTTGGTCCCGCCGAGTGAGACCTCTAACAAGTCATCCGGGCCCAGGAGATTCCGCCCCCCGAGTAGCAGTGCGTGAACCGCATCCGAGGTTGCCTTGGTCGTCTTCCAATCGGAGACTTGCTTCTGCTTGATGAGCCATACCTGACAGTCCTCAACGGCCTGCGCGTCGCCATCGATTTCGCGGAAAGCCTCAATCATCATCGCCTGGGTTTCGATCGGAGCCTGCGACCATGACCAACCCGGGCTGTCCTTCCAAAACATTCCTTGATCCTTGGTGACTTTGGCATTTTCCTTGAGAGAGAGTGTCACGAGTTTTGGCACCTTCTCATCGCCGAGCCGGTGCAGGGCGAGTGCCACGTGTGCCCGCGACATCCGGCTGCCAAGTTTTACCCAGTGCTCGCGCGCTTGGGCCACGAAGTAGTCGAAAGCAACCTCGTCCCTCGCGGTTAAGGCCTTGTCTTTGAGGAAGAAGGTTCGTGTATAGAGGTGATGGGCCACCTGCGGACTGAGGTTCATCCTCTTGAGTTGATCGTTCTTCTTCAGCTCTTCGTAGGTCCGCGTCAGGTCGGCATCGAGCGGTCGGAGCGCGCGCAAGGCCGGGGTGATGTCGGTCTTTACGCCCAATTCCCGAAGTTTCGCAAAGCCCGTGGTGACATATCGGGTGATGTAGTCATTCCCTTTTCCTCCGGGAAACCAAGGCCACTTTCCGTCTTGGCCTTGCATCGTCCACAGCTTGCGGAGGGCTTGCTCGAGTTCGTGGTTGAGATGGTTTTCGTCGAAGAGCTGACCGACCAAGCGACGCGCCTCTGAATCGTTCTTAGCATCCCGCAACCACGGCGTTTCCTCCAACATGATCCCTTTCATATCAGCGTCCTTTTCCAGGGGGCTGTCGAGGGGCACGCCCTCCGCTTTCCAGAGATCGAAGACCCGCCGGATCTTGGGATCGGAGGACACGATCTTTTGGGCGAGGGCATTCGCATAGTAGCGGTTGAAAATCTGCTCGGAGCCTTGGTGAGGATATTCCATGAGATAGGGCAGGGCCATCACGGCATACCAAGCCGGTTGCGAAACGACCTGCAGATGAAGGAAACGATTTTCCAAGGTCTCTGATTCGTTACTTTCGAGGAGCTTCGAAAACTCGAACTCGCTCTTGCCGGCATCACGAACCGGCAGCGACATTGATTCGGTCACCAGCACGCGACGAGGAATTACCGGCAGCCAGCCTTCCTCGCCATCGCTCAATTGACCACTGGAGGCCACCGCCTTGTAGCGGAGGAATCCCACGCCGTCGGGCACCGACATCCGCCAGCTCAGGGTCCGGCTCTCCTTGGCCGGGACCTTGAAGCTTTGCGTTGGCTGGGCGATTCCCAGAGCCGCCGTCCGGTCCTCATCGCTCGCGGCATCCGCCAGCGTCAGCCGCGCCGTGCCTTCCTGTTCGACCTCACTCTGATTCGTCAGCTTGACCGTGAATTCCAACTCGTCGCCTTCGCGTAGGAAGCGTGGTGGGTTTGGCTGCACCATCAAATCCTTCGAGGTGACGAACTCCCCCTCTAGGAAGCCCGTGCGCATTTCCTCATCGTGAGCCAGTCCAAGAAAGCGCCACTTTGTGAGCGCCTCGGGCATCGTGAAACTCATCCTCACTTTACCCTCCTCATCGCTCGTGAGCTCCGGAAAAAAGAAGGCTGTTTCCTGAAGGTTTTTCCGAAGCGAGACCTGCGACAAGTCCGGGGTGCCCGGGCTCATCTCCGGTTTCGCCATCTCCGAATTTGCTGAAAGTGCCACGAAATCACCTCCACCCGTTAAAAGGGAAAGCCCTCCCATCATTGATCTGAACTTACCAGCGCTCATCCATTGATTCCTGCTTTTGCTCATTGACCAACCGAGTAATTCAACTTCGTCGCGGAACTGCCGGAACGGAACCGCCAGCTGAAACAAGGTGGGTCGCGGAAAGGATGCCTGTCTGTTAAACTGCGATGCCGAGCTTCCATACCACCAATAGACAGAGCTACGGTCTCTCCATTCCCTCCGCAGCACATTACTCAAATTCATAAACTGATGCTGAGTGTAGGTGTCCAGCGACGCATCGTAGAGTGTGGCCACCATTTCCGCGGCCGCCGCCTCACCATCGGGCCCCTCGATCACGGCCGTCCAGCTCTCTTTGCTCCCAGGCTTGAGTTTTGATACCAGGTGCTCCCAGCGGATGGTGAGCTCCTTGTTCTTCCAGGGCACTTCGATCCCGCGGTTGAACAAATGGAAGCGATTCTTGGTCACCTGCCAGACGACCACCGTGATTCCGCCGCGGTTTTTCTCCTCGATCGGGATGGCAAAACGCTGCTGGGTCCGGCCTGGGGCCGACCACTCGCGCTTCAGCAGCTCTTTGTCCTGATACCACTCCACGCAGGCCCGCGCCTTCTCGTGTCCGCTACCCCAAAGCAGTTCAAACTCCTGACCCGGCTCGACTGACCAGGAGGGAACTCCGATGAAAAACGGTTTCATCGATGGGAGTTTATCACTCTCCGGATCCACTACTTCGATCCCTCGCAGCGCTTTCACTGCCCGCCCGTTGGCATCCTTGGTTTCAAAAACCAGACGATAAGCCCCTTGTTCGAGTGTCTGCCGTACGATTGCCTTTCCTTCCTCGTCGCTTTCGACCGCCAGCTCTGCCACCAGCTCACCCGGAGCCCAGCGATCAGCGGGATCAACGAAGGGACGATCCCCATTTTTCAGTCTTTGGGAGGACGCACCGCGCGGGCACTCTTTCGGTTCCTTTAGTCGATGAACCTTGAGCACTCCCTTCGCCGGACGACCTTCGCCGTCATGCGACTCCGTCCGCAGCTTGAACTCAATCTCCTGCCCGCTCTCCAACCATTCTTCTGAAGTGATCGAAGCCTTTAGGCTGGTGTAGGCCACTGATATCCGCCGTTCCGCCGAGCGCGTCTCACCCGCCGCATCCGTAATATCGATACTCACCAAAAAATCAAAGACCGGTTCGAGATCCTCCGAGACCGAGCGGTCGGGCAGTGCTTTGAAGGCGATGATTACCGACCCTTCCTCATCCGTGCCCCCCTCGCCATGAGCGATCTCTCCGGAACCTGCCGAACTTGGGGGACACCACCAACACCAGCGTGCCCAGACCGGCAGGCGGGTCTGGCGAACCACCTTCCACTTGATCTTCGCTCCGTCGACCGGCGCTCCCGTGTAGCCTTCCGCCCGGGCCTTCACCTGTATCACTTGGCCCAGAGCGGCCTGCTCGGTCGGAGCATCAATCTCGCTGAAGAACTTCGGTCGCTTGTATTCCTCGACCCAAAACGGACTTCCACCGAAGAACTGTCCACTGATTTTCAGAGACCACTGCCCGAGAACCCCGCCTTCGGGCACGATGAAGCTTCCCGAAAAAGAGCCCCGCCGGTTGGTCTTGACCTCCAGCTTCGCGATATTCCTGCGGGAAGGATCCGACAGCACGACAGTACACTTGCGTTCGGCGAAGACACCATACTCCTGCTCCGCCGGGTTACTCCGGCACCAGATCCCCTTGAAGCGCACTGTTTGCCCTGGGCGGTAGATCGCCCGATCGGTGAAGAACACGACCGACTGATAGTCCTCGTCAAAGGGGAGCTTAACGGCCCCCTCCTGTTCGTGATTGTAAAGGTAGGTGCTGACTACCGATCTCTGCTTGCCACGGCTGGCCACCACAACGCATAGGCCGGGGGCAACCTTCTTGAACTTGAACTCGAAGCGCCCTTGTTCATCACTCCGGGTGCTCCGGTTCACGGTCTGCTCGTTGGTCTTGGTCCAAACATCGACCGCAACTCCGGCAAGCGGATCCCCCGTCACCGCATTCACCACGAAGCCCTCGATTACGCCACCGGGTCGTTGCTGAGCGGTCAGGCCGAGTGGCGTCACGTGGATCTCCCGGACTGCAATCACATTACCTTTCATCGAGAAGGACTCATTCGCACTGGCGACCAAGCGGTAGAAGCCATCAGGAAGGTCAGTCGGTGAATCCAGCAAGGTGCTGTGAACGGTATATTTCCCGTCTCCAGGCAATTTCCGATCCCATGTCTTGAGGGGTTTCCCTTTCAACATTTTCTCAAGCAAGGTTTTGTCGAGAGGGGGGGTAGGTTCGAATTTCAAGGAACCCGGGTCGAATTCCAAGGGGTAGGCTCGAAACCACACTCTCTTCAGGTTCCGGTGGCTCACCCGGATCTCTTCCCCTGCCGGTGTCCATTGAGACTCGGTCGAGAGGTTCAGCACCGGTTGCTCAAGCTCCTTCCGTTTATTCGTGCAGAGTTTCCCGAAGGAATGCTCCGGGAAAGCTGCTGCTCCGGCCGCAAAAACCGAGTGCGCCTTTTCCGCCTCCTTCCTACTGATTAATAATGCGCCGAGTTCCGCCCGGGCCCATGAACTGACCGGACTTTCCGCATGCGCGGCGATGAAGCGACGCAGCGCCTTCTCGAACAAAGTGTCCACTTCCCCGACCGCAGAGCCGCGCGCCCACCGCAGGCGTTCAAGATTTATGCAGAGGAACGCCTCACCTTCCGCTTCGCCGCGATGAAAACCCAGCAATGATTGGTAGATCTGCAAGGCCCTGAGCTTCGGCGAGTCCTTCTCCTTGCTTTCAGGCTGCCACGCCAGAAATTCCTCAACCGCCCCAAAGACCGGCGAGTTCGCCCCGATCTCGAAAGCCTCGATGGGTCGTGCCACTGTCACCAGTTCCTCTCCATAGAAATCCAGCGCTGCCTGCGCCACGAGATCGTAGAGGGTCGGCCGATAGGCATCGCCCAATGAACCCTTGCTAAACAACTCGGCGAACTCGGTAACCGGTATCTTTTTTAACGAGGCTTCGTTCGTGAGGGTCGCCTGCAGACGTTTGTCGATCTCCTTTAGAATTCTGGTCAGATCGTAGGTCTCGAAGTCGCCCTCCACCGGAGATTTCACGGCCCCCCGTTGCGCAAATCGCCAGCGGTTCGCCTTGAAGTAGCTCGTCATCCATCGGGCAGAAATAGCCTGCAGAATCGGACGTGCTTCCTCAGGCGCGGTTGCTATTGCCGTATCCAGTTTCCGGATCAAGGTTGCCTGATCCTCGCTTTTGCCCTCGAGAGCGATGCGCTCTGTCAGCGCCCGCGTCCCCTCGGCCCAATCCTGATCCGCGAAAGCAGCCTTCTCGATGTTCTCCAGCAGGGACATTGCGGTCTTCGGTTGGTCCAGCTTCCGTGCCTCGGCCACCTTTGCCCACTCCGCCTCCCGCTCTGCCGCCATCAAGCCGGGAATCCCGCATGTCAGGAGCAGTACGCAGATTCTAAAGAAGGTCACCGCTGTCAGAAATTTGTTGATGGGATGGCGCCGCTGAAAAGCAAAAGGGGAGTGAGGACGGCGGGAGGCTAAGACTTTGGGGGGTGAAATTGAACGATTCATGATGTCTTCATCTCAGAATACGAAATACCGAGTCGATTCGGATCATGAAATTTATAGCAATTAAATTTCTTAGGCCGTGCCAAGGAATGGATTATTCCCTCAACGGGGGGCAAAGTCACCACGCTGCGATGAAGAAATCAGTAGTGAGAGGAATCTCAATATCAATGGAGTCGATGAAGTGATAAACCCTATCGATTTAGAAAAATGGAATTTTTCTGCCTGAATTTAATCGAATCATTCGAAGGTAGGAATTATTTTATGATCTGGTTCGTATCTATTCTTCGCATATAAAAGAGGGTGTCCCCCGAATTGACAAATTGAATCATGAAAACAATTACAAGAGACATCACACATTCCGGACCAGACCAGAATTTGGGGATTGCGACAAGTCGCAATGCGATTTCTCCCACCCGGAAAGAGATCGAAACGATTCCGGCATGCAGGGCATGCAGGGCATGCCAGGGTGACGGATGCGAGATCTGTCTGGGAACCGGCCTCACCGAGGTTGATTGTGATTTTAGGGGGCTTTCCCTGAAGCAGGTATCGGATGTCCCGGGTCTTTGGATGACGCGATGTCTTCATGAAAATCCACGTTCGGAAACAAAAGTGATCTCTTTTTAATCAGGATTTCGAATTAGAGAGAGCGTGGATTTTTGATGGTTTTGGATTTTTGCATTTAACTGGCAATGAAAGATAAAACCTCTCTCGACAATTCAGATGCCATTTGTCCCGTTTTCAGGAGTCGAAGCCTACACCAATTTCGTCTTCGATATCTATCGACATTTCGCTGAAGAAAAAAATGAAGAAGAGAAGCTGTTCTTCTCTACCTTCCGTAAAGTATCGCCCTTATTTGAGCACCTGTCTCTTATACACATCTCCGAGCCCACGAGACCGAGGCTGATCTCG
>OJIS01000073.1_pt1 | contig 39780 bp, 40 predicted proteins | sample 1595671 | NCBI WGS metagenome assembly OJIS01 (sample SAMN05416814, study PRJEB24817) | seawater metagenome | isolation source: Sea water | place: Canada:Atlantic | collected 2013-07 | reverse complement strand
CCGTTGCCGCTGAGGAAAACCTTAAAATACTGTCCGGGATTAGTTGACCACTACAATTCGAGCTCACCAAGCAAAGGGAAAGACGATCCGGCCTGGATAAAATACTGAATTACACCAGTGTCCTGGCAGCTTGGCCGATCAAGCTTGTCTGCGGCATCTTGGTTTTCGGCCATCACGTCGAAAATCTCAATTGCCATGGGATTGGTTTCTTTGGCGCGCAACTCGGCCTGTTTATCTTTCACGTCGGTTGGCAGACGTTTTCCGATGTAGGCCGTGAATTTCGCAAGAATGTCGGTTAAAGACTGAACTTCAGCTTCTTTCTCCACGCTTCTATCCTCTTCTTACAGTGTTCCGATTTCGCCTTATGGAGTAACCGGATGGGTTGTAAGGTGATCATAGAATGTGGAAACTGGCTTAAGGTTCACAAAAAGTAAAAACACTTGTTCGTAAAGGTTAATAATGACGGCTGACGATTCGATGCGGTTTTTTGTAAGCCTTGCACAGAAACGCTCCATATCCGGGGCGGCTCAGGAGCTGGATCTATCTCCTCCAGCGGCTACCAAACGCTTGGCTCAGATAGAAGATCAGATAGGAGTGAAGCTGGTTAATCGGACAACCAGGCGCATTTCATTGACACCAGAAGGTGAGATTTATCTTGAATATGCCCAAAGCATCCTTTCCAAGATAGAGGAAATGCAGGATGTCATACGAAACCAGTCAGGAGCACCGGCCGGCCAGTTGAATATCCATGCACCGCTTGGTTTTGGTAGAAAATACATCGCCCCGCTTGTATCTGAGTTTGTCACCACATATCCGAATTTGGCAGTTCGGCTAACTTTAAGCGACAAGCATGTATCACCACCTGACGACGCAACTGATATAGCAATTCGCTTTGGCGACGTTCCAGACTCACGGTTAATTGCTCGGAAGATAGCTCCGAACAGACGTTTTATTAGTGCAAGTCCAAAATATCTCGATAGAGTTGGGCGTCCAGTCGTGCCTCAGGATCTGAGTAACCATCAGGCGATTGCGCTACGTCAAAATGATGAAACGGCCAGCCTCTGGCGTTTAACGAAAGATGATCAAACTCAAGCGATTCGAGTGCCGGTGAAGTTAAGCACAAATGACGGGCATGTCGCTCTTCAATGGGCAATTGAGGGACATGGCTTGTTGATGCGAGCCCAGTGGGACCTTGCTAAGCATTTGAGAAGCGGTGAGCTGGAATTGGTGCTTCCTGAGTATGAAACGCCTGCTGCCGACATTTACGCTGTCTACCTACAGAAAGCGCGGCTCGCAACACGAATCTCATTGTTTCTTGATTATCTTGAGGAGTCATTTCTCACTAAAACATCGACGAGTGACTATTGGTGAATGCCAGCGCTCGATTCGAAAAGCTCATGAAATTGGACGCACACGGGGCCACCCCGTTTCCATGGAATTTCTAAAACGGTGGTGGACTTACCCCGCAACTACTGACTTCCCATAACCCCAAGCAGAGGCCATTCCATTGCGTTACGCGAATATTCGCTTTGCGACCTTGTGCAGCTGAAAATCTCATAAATTTCATGTGCCACATTGGCATACAAAGTTGATTGAGGCAATTAAGTGTGCCAACATGGCACGCGTAGATTGAGTCCGTCGAATCACTTTTTATCAAGGAAGAGGATTTCCTTGGGTTCCAGTCGAGCCTATCCCACCATCGGTGAAGAATATGATGAACACACAAGGTAAAGACACTCGCCTGGTGGCCCGTGTCGATGAAGAAACGCAGAGACTTATTGCTCATGCAGCAGAGTTAACGGGCCGCAGCTTGAGTCAGTTCCTGATCTATGCTGCAAAGAAAGAAGCACAAGAGGCCGAGCGTCAGGCGCTACAAATTCAGGTTTCCCGGCAAAGTGCTGATCTTATGCTGGAGCTGCTGGATAACCCTGAGCCGATTAACCCAAAGCTTCGGGAAGCTGCACTCAACCACAGGAAGTTGGCTGGTGACTTTAAGAACCGAAGAAATCAGTAAAAAGCACAATCGGCGAAAATTTGACTGCGGTAAGCCTGCACTCAACGAGTTCTTAAAGAAAATTGCCCGGCAAAGTAGCCAGAAGATGGCGACACGGACTTATGTACTGATTGAAGATGAGGGCGACCCGACGGAGATCCTGGGTTATTACACTCTTCTTCCAAGCACCGTTGTCTTCCCCCAGGGGCATCCCCTGCAAAAGCGGTTTCCGTCGGGTCCGCCGGTTTACCGGCTGGCACGGCTTGCGGTTGATAACTCTGTGAAAGGGTATGGATTAGGAGCATACCTGCTGGTCGAGTGCCTGAGACGGGTTGTTGATGCGTCGATTTCAGTTGGAGGTATAGGCTGTGCGGTAGATGCCAAAGACGACGACTCAAAAAGATTCTACGAAAAGTTCGGGTTCGTCGCTATTGATGCCGTTGAGGGTGACGCTTTAGCTCTTTGGCTGCCTTTTGAACAATGTCTGGAAGCAGTCGAACTCTCACAGACAAGTGGACGGTAGTCGGGTTCTGCCGCGTTACTGCGGATCTTTCTAAAAAGAGGCGGAATTTCTCCACGCTGATTCCTGCTTTCAAATAGAGGAGGAGTCCGATGACCACCCCTGATTTACATCAGCTCTGGCAACAGGCGCTATCGGACTGGCAGGCCTCGGGCCTGTCCGGTGCGGGCCTACTGCAAACAAGAGTCCCGTCAGGCCAGTGCGGTTATGTGGCAAATCGTACTTGTTTGACTGCGTTGGTTCTTGCTAAGGGTAGAGTTATCAGAGTTTTCAGACGCGACAACCCGCTCTTTAACTTCCGTGAATTCAAAATTCAATCGTGACCTTTAATCCACCTCGTGGGCGATTGGAAAAGACAATCTTTGCGCCATACCGGCTAACAATGTCTTGAACGATTGCAAGGCCGAGCCCGTGGCCCGGAGTCTGTTCGTCCAGCCTTAATCCTCGTTGACCAAGCTTGCTCAATTCAGCTTCCTCAACGCCGGGACCATCGTCTGTCACGACAATTCGTTTTGAGGGGCCGCATTGTTCCAATATTAGCTCCACTTCTCTATGTGACCACTTCCCCGCATTGTCCAGCACGATCCCCAGTATTTCAGATAGGTCGTATTCTACAATTGGCCAACGGCTATTCTCTGGGAGAGAACTTGATAACTCAAATGATTTTGCCGGGTACAGTCTTCCCATCATCCACAGAAGGTCCCGTGCTTTTTCTACTGGATAGCAGCTTTTTCCTACCTGCGGCCCAGCAAACCGGCTGCGGCGCATTTCAGCTTCAAGTTGTTTGTCAATATCCCCGAGACGCGCAGCTATTTGCTGCCTTAACTCGCTATCTAGCGGCGTAGAAGTGTCGCTGAGAATTTGTTGGACAGACGCAATCGGAGTTTTAACGCTGTGGGATAGGTTTGCCAGCGCATTCCTCGAGCGCTCCAATCGTTGATCAAGTGAGTCAAGCAGCTGGTTCAACTGTTCGACGAGAGGGTGGAACTCCTCGGGGGCAGTCATATCTATACGCGAGACGCTCCCATCCTGGAGTCTTTTCAGTGACGCCTTGAGTCGTGTGACAGAATGCATGGACAAATTGACGCCGAGCCAGATTGCACAAACCAATAGCGAGATAAGTAAAAGAGATGCGATTGCCGTCCATGCATGTAGCTCTGCCTGGCTATTCTTCAATGCGCCGAGGTCTTCTGCAACGATAACAACAAACGGTTTTTCGTTTGCGATGAAGGAACTCCGATATGCCAATATGTCCGTTGGGGCCCCTGCTATTTCAGAATTTTCGACCCGAATCGTGCCCTCTTTTTCCGATTTGATGAGCGGCGATAGTAGCGGTTTCCATGATTCTGGCGAAATGATGGTCCTGGAATCGGAGTGTTGAACAAAAGCATGGTGGAATACGCGCTGAAAGTAATCGCCCGTCTTGAGTCCGTCGAAGGCTCCGTCACTGTCCCGAATCTGATGCTCTAAAAACGAAACCTCCTCTTTCAGCCTGTCCGTGACAAATTCACGGGACATTCTTCCGAGCAGAGCACCATGTGCAAACCAGGCTATTGCCATCAAGGCAACACCTGCGGGCAGCAGTATTACAAGCAGGGTGCCTTTTACAGAGGCAGGTTTCTTAAACGTTGTCATTGAACATATAGCCTTGGCCACGTCGGGTTGAGATTGTGGAATTTCCCACCAGTTTTCGCAGCCTCCGAATATATGCCTCGATAACGTTCGCGCTTGGGCTATCTTCGAGACTGTAAAGCTGCTCTAGCAGTTGGTCTTTTGAAAAGACATGGCCCGGCTTACTCATCAGGCAGCGCAGAAGACGAAACTCTGTGCCGGTAAGTGGATGTTCAGTTCCATCGTCCACCGACAAGCATTGACGATTTTCATCCAGCACAAAGCGGCCTGCCTTAACCAATGAATGTGTTCTCCCTTCGCTCCTGCGAACAATAGCATTCAGCCGTGCAATTAACTCTTCGGTCTGGAAAGGTTTTGCGAGGTAGTCGTCTGCCCCTGCCTTTAGTCCAGCCACTTTATCATGCCAGTCATCTCGCGCTGTCAGGATTAGTACGGGAAAGGCAATGTTCTTTGCGCGCCACTTTTTTAAAACATCTAAACCGTTGCCGTCGGGCAGCCCCAGATCCAAGATGCTGACCCGATAATCTTCCTGTTCACCCAGAGTTATTGCTTCTTTTGCCGTATACGCAGGGTCCACGCTGAACCCCGATTTTTCAAGTTGATGCAAAAGGCTGTTTGAGAGCATCTGATCGTCTTCAACCAGTAGTAAACGCATTTTTTTTCCTTTTTGCTGAGCGGCGACTGTGAATTCAACGTAATGTCTTTAGTAGTCCTGAATTCAGCCTAAATAAATTTTTTTGAATTTTCAGTAAGAATTCAGGTTGGTAAGCGATCTTATGTAACGATTCTGGACATTGATCAAGTGTCCTGAAAATACAATTAATTGTTGCTGAACGATTTCACAGGAGAAGATGGTATGAATGTATCAAAGTTGTTGGTAGCGGGTGTGGCCTTTTCAATGTCAGCGGGTGCTTTTGCAGCAGGAGCCCACGGTGGCGGGCACGGGGCTAGCAGCGGAGAGCCCGGCAAGGCCTCCGAGGTTGCTCGCACCATCACCGTGGAAATGTACGACAACTACTATGAGCCGGAAGAAATAACTGTGAAGCCTGGTGAAACCGTGAGATTTGTGGTGGAGAATAAGGGCAGTCTTGTCCATGAGTTCAACATTGGCACCCCCGCCATGCACGAGAGCCATCAAAAAGAAATGATGATGATGGTTGAGCATGGCGTGATTCAGGGCGGCAAGCTGAACCACGACATGATGAACATGGATATGGGCAATGGTCATTCCATGAAACACGACGATCCCAACAGCGTCTTACTGGAACCCGGGCAGAGCAAGGAAGTTGTCTGGAAGTTCTCTGATAAAGGCAATATCGAATTTGCCTGTAACGTGCCGGGCCATTACCAGTCAGGAATGTACGGTGACGTAAATTTCGAATAATACAGTGTGCTGAGCGCCGCACGATTGCAAGGGCTGGTGAAGGCTTTCCAGCCTAACTCCAATGAAGTGCAGTTGGGAATAAAACAGATGAAGATACGCCTTTTGACAGGGCTTTTGACCCTGCTGATGCCGGCCATGGTTATGGCCGGTGAGTACGACCTTACGGTTGACCGGGTTAAAATTGATACCGGCGATTTTGTGAAAGAAGGTATAGGCTACAACGGCGCATCTCCTGGACCGGTGATGCGCTTCAAGGAAGGTGAAAACGTCAAAATCAACGTGACCAACAACCTGGACGAGATGACCTCGATCCACTGGCACGGACTGATCCTTCCCTTCGACCAGGATGGTGTGCCAGGTATCAGTTTTCCAGGTATCAAGCCGGGTGAAACATTCACCTATGAATTTCCTATCCAGCAAGCAGGCACCTATTGGTTCCACAGCCACTCTGGTTTTCAGGAGCCAGACGGAGCCTATGGCGCCATTGTCATTGAGCCCGAGGGCCGTGAACCGTTCCGCTACGATCGTGAATACGTGGTGCAGCTGACCGATAAACACCCCCATTCCGGTGACCGCATCATGCGCAACCTGAAAATGATGTCGGATTATTACAACCGTGAGCAGCAAACTGTGGGCGAGTTTTTCTCGGACGTGTCCGAAAACGGCCTGATGAGTACTGTCCGAGATCGGATGGCATGGGGCGATATGCGCATGATGAAAGCGGACGTTGAGGATCTGCAGGGCTTTACGGGCCTGATCAACGGTAAAGGACCGGACCAAAACTGGACCGGAATCTTTGAGCCCGGCGAACGCATCCGGCTGCGCTTCATCAACTCCTCGGCGATGGCCTATTTTGACGTCCGGATCCCTGGCCTGGATATGACGGTCGTGCAGGCGGACGGCAACAACGTTCAGCCGGTTAACGTGGACGAATTCCGTATTGGTGTGGCGGAAACCTACGATGTGATTGTGCGCCCCAAAGATGAGCAGGCTTACACCATTTTCGCCGAATCCATGGGGCGTTCCGGTTATGCGAGGGCAACACTGGCCCCCGAAGAGGGTATGGAAGCGGCCGTGCCGCAACTGCGTGAAGCTGCCCGACTGACCATGGCGGATATGGGCGGTATGCCCGGTATGGACCATGGCAGCATGGCAGGCATGGATCATGGAAACATGGATATGGGCAGCTCAGAAGGTGTGTCCGGAATGGACCACTCAAACATGGGCAGCATGGACCATTCGAATATGAAAGGAATGGATCACTCCAACATGAAAGGAATGGATCACTCTGACATGTCCGGCATGGACCATGGTTCCATGGCGATGGGAAAAGGCGGTCCCAGCGATCCCTTCTATGCCAAGGGCAGTGGCGTTGTGCCGACGGCGGCCAATGGTGGCAAGTTCCTGTCCTATGCTGATCTGAAGGCTCAGGACCCGTTGTACGAAGACCGCGAACCGACTCGGGAGATCGAGCTTCGTTTGACCGGCAATATGGAGCGCTACACGTGGAGTATCAACGGTGTTAAATACGAAGACGCGGATCCCATTCGTCTCAAATATGGTGAACGGGTCCGTTTCAAGTTTGTGAACGAAACCATGATGACTCATCCCATGCACCTGCATGGTATGTGGTCCATCCTTGATGTTGGCGCAGGTCAGTGGAACCCGATCAAACACACCGTTAGCGTGAACCCGGGCACTACGGTGTACATGGAAACCGAGGTTGACGAGCCAGGCCAATGGGCGTTCCATTGCCATCTTTCTTACCATGCGGCTGCCGGGATGTTCCGCAAGGTGATTGTTGAGGGTGGCCCTGAGTCCACGCAGGCCAAGACAGGCGTTGTTGCTGAAGATGGAGGTGAGGCATGAGCTGTATTCGATCACTTGCCGCAGTCAGTTTCCTTGCCTCTATTGGTTTCTCAACGACGGTGATAGCTCAGGAAATGATTTCCGATACCACCGCTCGTAAACAACCGCTCACAGCCTGGGGTGTTCAATTTGAGGAGTTTGAGTACCGATACAGCGATGATGATGAGGAACTGGGCGTCTGGAATGCGGATGCCTTCTATGGCACCGACGAGTTCAAAGTCCGGCTGCTCACAACCGGGGAATACGAGATAGAGGCACAGGCCTACGAAACACTGGAAAACCAGTTGGTCGGCCAGATCCCCATCTCCAAGTTCTTCGACGCCAAAGCGGGTGTTCGCTTCGACACCCCTGAAGGGCCGGATCGCACTTATGCCGTGCTGGGTGTCGCTGGGCTTGCCCCACAATGGTTTGAAGTCGATGCCAACCTGTATGCCAGCAAGGATGGTGATACGTCTGCCGAAATCGACGCGGAATACGAGCTGCTTTTCACCAATTACTGGATCCTGTCTGCAACCCTGGATGCGACGGTAGCATTCAGCGAGGATGAGGAAATTGGCGTGGGCAAAGGCTTGGTTTCCACCGAAACTGGGCTCCGGTTACGCTATGACCTGATCGATCGCGCATTCTCGCCTTACGTGGGCGTGGTGCATGAGCGCACGTACGGTGATACCGCAGATCTTGCTAAAGCCAAAGGCGGTGGCACAGAAGACTGGTTCGCAGTCGTCGGTGCCCGCATCTCGTTCTGATCGGAATGAATAAGGAGCCAGGGGTTGCCCTGGCTCTATTTTATGATGTACGTCAATTTCATCGAAAACCTTCACTGATTTTCAGTCGCAGTTCAGGTCCGCATGTTGTCATTGAGGGGAAATGATAAGGCGAAGAGGGGCCCGCCATGACTAAAGCACATAAAACATCGAACCAGGAACAGTTCCTGCTGCGACGGAAACTTGTCGTGGAAGGTTTTGAAGAGAGTGAATGGTCTGACTTTATTCACGAACTCAATCATCACCCCTGTGTTGATTTTGCCGAACGCAAGCCAAATAATCTGTTAGACGTTACCTTCGATGGGACTCATTGGTCTACCGAAGAGTTATTGGAGGTGATTGGAGCACATGGTGGCCGGTTGAAGGCGGGGTGGTGGGCTCAAAGGAAGCTGGCGTGGTATCGATTTACAGATGACAACGTTCGTGCCAATGCCAAGCATGATCCGTTTTGCTGTTCAAAGATCCCGCCCATGAAACGAAAATAACCGGAGGTTAAATGAGCAGGGAGCAAGATAGAACCACTCGCTATAAGGAAGGCAGTCTCACACTCGCGGGAACCGTTATGCTCGGTACCGGCGTCATGATCGGCGCCGGTATCTTTGCACTTACCGGGCAGATGGCGCAGATGACCGGTGTTCTTTTCCCATTGGCGTTTCTGGCGGCTGCGGTGATCGTCAGCTTCAGTTCTTATTCCTACGTCAAGATTTCCAATGCCTGGCCGTCAGCCGGGGGCATTGGCATGTACCTTTACAAAGCCTATGGCAATCGGCTGCCGACCGCGTTCAACGCCCTGCTGATGTATTTCTCGATGGTGATCGCCCAGAGCTTCCTCGCGCGTACTTTCGGTTCCTACACCATGCAACTGTTCGGTGGTGATGAAAGTGGTCGCATGGTGTCCATTCTGGGTGTGTCGCTGATCCTGGCGGCGTTTCTGATCAATCTGCTCGGTAACCGAATGATTCAGGGCGTGGCTTCCTTTATCGGGTTTCTGAAAATCGGCGGTATACTGGTTTTCGGGCTGGTGGGTGTCTGGATTGCCGACAGCCTGGCGGTGGATTTCTCAAGCCCGGGCGAGGCCGGAACCGCAGGCAATTTCCTGGGTGCGACGGCGCTCGGAATACTGGCCTTCAAGGGCTTCACCACCATCGCCAACAGCGGCTCCGAGGTCCAGGACCCTCATCGGAACGTAAGTCGCGCCATCATTATTTCCATTGCCGCCTGCGTGGTGATCTACACCCTGGTCGGTTTTGCCGTCGCCAGCAACCTGTCCCTGGCGGAAATCATCAAGACCCAGGATTACTCCCTTGCGGCCGCCGCGCGCCCGGCGTTGGGTGATTATGGCCTCTGGTTCACGGTCGCCATTGCCATGATGGCCACCGCGGGTGGCATTCTGGCCAGCATTTTTGCTGTCTCGCGCATGCTTGCCATGCTGACTGAAATGAAACTGGTGCCTCACCGTCATTTTGGCATGCCGGGCAGTATCCAGAAGCACACGCTGGTCTACACTGTGGTTCTGGGGCTGGTTCTGACGGCCTTCTTTGACCTCTCCCGGATTGCCGCCCTGGGTATCGTGTTCTACCTGGTCATGGACATTGCCATCCATTGGGGCGTGCTTCGCTACCTGCGTGACGATGTGAAGGCCAGGGCGTGGGTGCCGGCGACGGCCATCGTTCTGGATTTGCTCGTGCTTGGCGGCTTTGTCTGGGTCAAACTGAATACCGACCCGTTTGTCATTGGCGTGGCGGTTGCCACAATGATCGTGATCGCGGTATCCGGGCAGCTTTTCCTGAAAAGGGCTGCAGCAGCCGAAAAAAACGGCCACGAGGAATCCCATGCTCACGGTCACCAGTAATCAGAATTCAACATGGAGGGCAGTATCACGATGGGGGAAAACATGTTTGGCAACACCATGTGGGCGGGGCACTGGCTGTGGATGCTGGTGATTGCCATCGTAGTCGTCATCCCGGCCTGGCGTATTTGCCAGCGCACGGGCTATCCGGGTTGGATGGGGGTCTTGATACTTATCCCCATCGTCAATCTGGTTTTGCTCTACTTCATCGCTTTTAGTGACTGGCCAGTTGAGCGGAGTGGAAAATAAGTGGACTGTTGTAATGCAATTGATACATTGAGCTTTCTTCACAATCCTACGATACGACTTAAGGCTGTTGTTCGTGTGATCACAATAATTGAAAGAAACTGGGAGATAACCAGATGAAAGCAATAAATTTTAAACTCTTCGTATTTTTGACTTTTTTGCAAGCGCCATTTTTGCACGCTGAAGAAGTTCTTTCTGGCGGAGATGTCGCAGATGTTGTCGTCGGAAACACGGTGCAAATGGAATTCCGAGATGCTCAGGACAATTTTCGCACTCGAACTTTTCATGAGTACTATGATCCTGATGGTTCGATCTATGGAATGACCAAATATCGCGAACAGCAGGGAAACCTTACCCACTATATCGGAAGATGGGAGGTCAAAGACGGTAAATTTTGCACATCTGTCTATGGTCGCGACTATTCCTGTAACAAGATAAAGCCTTTGTCTGGAAATGATTTCGAATTGCTCAATGAGGGAGGCAAGATAAGGAACGTCAAGGTATATGAAGGGAAGCATCATGGACTGGAGTAAGGATATCTGCGGGTGAGTTTTTAGCCTCTGTTTGCTCGGGAAGTACGGTTCGCCCATGCGGAACCAAGAAGCGAGTTAAGGGCATATTGATCTTGTCTCTGGAGAACGCTATCGGAGTGCAGACTCCGTTGCGCGACTTGAGGATTGGATGATGAGTATTTTGGAGCAGTACGGTCTGCTGCTTGCCTTGGTGCTTGGCATCGCAGCTACGGTTTTGGCCCTGTTTGGGATTGCCCGTGCCATGGGCCCGACGCGTCGGGAGCCGGGCAAGGACGTGCCAGCGAGTTCCGGAGTGTTGTCACGGGACCCGGTCTGGGGCCGCTATCACGCACGGTACTACGGCTACGCGCTGCTCTTTCTGGCCTTCGACATGGAAATGGCATTTATGTACCCCTGGGCAGTTGTATACAGGGAAGTAGGGCTGGTTGCTTTGTATGACATGGGGGTGTTCCTTGCCATTCTCTTTCTTGGTTTGCTCTACGGCTGGAGTCAGGGGGCATTGAGGCGGCAATGACTTCTGACCCGACAATGACCATTACGGGCGCGCGCCAGTGGCAGGAGCGGTTCACGGTACTTCAGAAGTGGGTTTCCCGGGCCCTCGCGGGCAACCTGAGCTGCCTGATCGTCCCGGGGCCTGAAGTGGCACTGTCCCATGGCCTGGATGTGACAGCGGCAGGTATGCGCATCACCGCGACACCTCGCGATGCGAGCATGCTCCTGATTATCGGCGAGCTTTCAGAGAAAATGAACGAGGCCGTGGCGGTGCTCTATGCGCAGATGCCGAGGCCGCGAGCCATTGTCATTTTGGGCGGACAGACGCCGTCAACGCTACCGGACCCTGATTTTTCCGCGGGTGTTTCGCAAGCCGGCCTGATCGACGCGGTTGACTGGTTGAAGCGCGCGCTGGCCAAGGGCGCATTCTCAGACTCCCCCGAGGATTTCGACGCCCCTGTTCTGCACGCCAGGATAGAGTATGTCTGCCCCATGCACCCGGAAGTTGTCCAGAACGAGCCGGGTAGTTGCCCCAAGTGTGGCATGGACCTGGTCGCCCGGGAGGCAGGGGAGCCGGCCCCCGAGCATGACCATGGGCACGATCATCGCGAGCACCGGCACCATGAGCACGAACACCAGCATCATGAGCACGAACACCAGCATCATGAGCACGAACACCAGCATCATGATCATGCGCAGCAGCACGAACACCATGAACACGAACACCATCATGGTCACTGCCATGACCATCATGATTCGCATGAGCACGATCATGAGCAGCACGAGGGTCATCAGCACTCGCACGAAAACCATCATGATCACGGACACAAGCACCAGCACGGTGAGTCCGACGGCGACGCGGAGGAGAAAGGTTCTGGGCATGATCACAGTGGCCACCATCACAGTGGGCACGGTCATGATAGCCACGAACATGGCGGCCATGATCATGTAGGTCACGGTCATAGTGGTCATGATCATAGTGGTCATGATCATGGTGGTCATGATCATGGTGGGCATGATCATGGTGGGCATGACCACGGCGCCTCGGGATTCATGTCCATGATTGAAGTGACCAAGGACCTGCCTCGTAGCGCCGACGGGTTGGCGATGGACTGGATGAAGGTGCCGTTCGGTCCGGTTTTCCCCGGTCTGCCTGGTGGGCTCAAGTTGACGCTGACTCTTGACGGTGACGGCGTAACAGAAGGACAGGCCACATCCTTGGTGGGCATGATCAATGAGAGTGAAGAAGGCAAGGAGATCGACGCCGAGACCTTTATCGAGCGCCTGGCGTCGGCCATGCCACTGGCCAGCGTGAGCTACCGACTGCTGGCCTGCCTGGCAATCGAGCGGGCGGCTGGTCTGGAGAACGATTCGGCAACCGATCAGGCCCGGGCTGTGGCGCTTGAATGTGAGCGCATCGCCAGTCACCTGGGTTGGCTGGCGCAAACGGGGCGCCAGCTCGGCTTCGCCTGGTTGACGGATCGTGCCGCAACCCTGCAACTGGAGATCCGCCGCGCCAGTGGAAAACGGCTTTTGGAACTGACGCCCGCTCTGCAGGCATTGGCGGCTCGTCTTGGGCGAACGCCTTTGCTCAAATCGCGATTGAAGGGGATCGGCATACTGCCATCGGGCACTGGGGGCCTGAGTGGCCCCGTGGCGCGCGCTGCTGACGACGCCGGAGATGCCTGGGCGCGCCTGTGGCAGCGCCTGGACGAAATCATCACGAGCCTCGACTACATCAAGGCAACCGGGGAGCCGGGGCTACCTGTTTTGCGAAACATCGGGCGTGGATCAGGCACCGGTGAGGCCACCGTGGAAACCCCGCGCGGCGAGGCTCAACTGAGCCTGATTCTGGAACACGGCCAGGTGAAATCCTACAGGTTGGACACCGCCTGCAGTCACCATATCGGCCTGGTCGCAAAGCTTGTCGAGGGCCGGGAACTGGGCGACGCACTGGTGGCGGTCGGATCACTTGACCTTTCGCCCTGGGAGGTGATCTCGTGAACTTCGTCATCGTGTTGGTTGCGTTGCTTGGTAGCGTCTGGCTGCTCGCCGTGGTCGAGGGCTGGACGACAACGGGCCGCCTGCGTCCGGCCGCGCCCCTACTCAGCGGCCTGGCGCACCTCGGTCGTGAATCCATTGTACCGCGCACGCCGGACCGGGTCTTTTTCGAGACGGCGCCGGTGCTACTGCTGATCGTCGCGGTGCTTGGCGCGGCGGTTCTGCCTCTGGCGCCGACCCTGGTGATCGCGGATCTGGCTACCGGTGCGCTGTTCATCAACGCGGCGCTTGCCTATGTGCTGGTGGCGCTCATCATGGCCGGCTGGGGCCCGAATGGCGCCTACGCCATGATCGGCGGCTGGCGATTCCTTGGCCAGCTCATCGCCTACGCCATGCTCATTGTCATGCCCATCACTGCGGTGGCGATGCGCGCCGAATCCCTGGTGACCACGGTGATCGTTGGCTCCCAAGACGGCTTGTGGAACATTGTCTATCAGCCGCTTGGTTTCGTGCTGTTTTTCATTGCCGCCATGGCGCTGGCGTTTCGTGCGCCTTTTGATCTGCCAACCGCACCCGGGGAACTGGGCGGGGGTGTGGACGCGGAATACACCGGCGTGCGCCTGGGAGTGTTGCGCCTGGCCAGGCTGACGCTGGTGATCACGCTGGCTTCCGCGACCACGGTGTTCTACCTCGGCGGCTGGCATGGGCCGCTGCTGCCTCCCTGGGCCTGGAGCCTGATCAAGACCCTGGCCGTGGCCGTGTCGATGCTCCTGGCCGGTCGCTATCTGCCGCGCATTCGCGAGGCGGATCTGATGCGGTGGTGCTGGACCCTGGGGATTCCCCTGGCACTGCTCAATATCATTGTTGTCGGTTTACTGGTTCTGGTGGTTCCATAATGTACGCTCAGGCTTTTTTTGTTGCCGTTTTCGGGCTGGCCGCCATCGGCTTCGGCGTGGTGGTGTTTCGCACATCGTCCATGGTGCGTTCCGCGCTGGCGCTGTTGTTTTCTCAGACTGCCGTCGGCTGCATGTTCCTGGCGATGCAGACCGAATTCCTGGGCGTGCTGCAGATCATGATGATGGCCACGGAGATGAGCATCATGGCGATTTTCATGGTGATGTTCATGATGGACCCGGGCGGGATGGGGGGCATGGATATGACCCACCAGAAGCGCTTTTCAATTGGCGCTGGCGTGGTCGCTGCCGGTGTTGCGATAGTGGTCGCGTTTTGGGCCGATTGGGGACCTGTAACGGCCGAGGCGCCGGATGCGGCGATGCAGACACGGGCGCTGGGCATCGAGTTGCTGGGACGTTCCATGCTGATCTTCGAAACCGCCGGCGTTACTATCCTGACCGCAATGATCGCGGCCACGGCGGTGGCGATACCGGTGCAAACGACGGCCAATAGTGCTGACAAGGAGGATACGGAATGACTCTCGTCCTGATCGTGGCGCTTGTAACCGGTGCAATCCTGTTCGGTATTGGTGTTTATGGCGCGTTGTCCCAGACCAATCTGGTTATGATCATGATGGGGGTGGAGCTGATTCTTGCGGGCGCGTTGGTGAACCTGGTCGCCTTCTGGCGTTTTCTGCACCCCGAAAGCTACTCCGGCCAGATGTTCGTGCTGGTGGTGATGACCGTCATGGCGGTCGAAATGGCGGTTGGCTTCGGTGTCGCGATTGCGCGTTTCCGGGCCAAGGGCTCGGTTGAAATGGAAGAAGCCGGGGACCTGAAAGGATGAGTGCAGTGCTTCTACCGATAATGCCACCGCTGATCGCGGCCATGGCGTTGCTGGTCCTGCGCCGGGGCTCCACGGCGCTGGTTCTCGGCGGGGCGACGTTGAGTCTGGGCGGCAGTCTATGGTTACTGACCCGGGTCGCCGGCGGGCAGGCCGAAACCCTGCTTCTGCCGGGGCTGCCAGACATGCCGCTTCGAATGGTTGCCGGACCTCTGGAAGCGCTGTTGACGGTGGCGGTGGCCACCGTAGGCACGTTCGTGCTGATTTATGCAGTTGGTTATATGAAGCGGGAGTCCGGCCTGTGCCGCTTCTACGCCGTAATGTCCCTGTTCCTGGCTGCCATGCAGGCGTTGGTGCTGTCCGGCGACTGGGTTCTGTTGCTGGCGGCCTGGGAATTGATCGGTTTGTGCAGTTACCTGCTGATTGGCTTCTGGTTCCAGCGACCCGAGGCCGCGGATGCCGCCGGTCGCGCTTTCCTCTACACTCGTAGCGCCGATCTGGGTTTGTACGTGGCGGTATTTATGCTGATTGGGTCGGCCGGTACCGGCGAGATTGCCGCCTCCCTGGAGGCCGGCGGCAGTGCCTCGACCGCCGCGGGGCTTTTGTTGCTGCTGGCCGCCATGGGTAAGTCGGCCCAGGTCCCCTTGCAGGACTGGCTTATGCGTGCCATGGCGGGGCCGACACCGGTCTCGGCGCTGCTGCACTCGGCCACCCTGGTGGCGGCGGGTGCTATCCTGCTGATCCGTTCGGCCCCGCTGCTGACACCCGAGGTGTTGCTCGTCGTCGGACTTGTCGGCGGCGTTACCACGGTGGCAGCCGGGGTTATTGCACTTGCCGAGCGTGATCTCAAACGCCTGCTCGCGGCTTCCACTGCCAGTCAATATGGCTTGATGCTGGTTGCGGTTGGAGCCGGCGTTCCGCTGGCGGCTCTCATGCATTTGCTCGCCCATGCAGCCATCAAGAGCACCCTGTTTCTTGCCGCCGGCGACTTCCAGCATGCTCGCGGGGGTACCGGGTTCGATCAGTTGGAGGGGGTTGGTCGTGACAGACCCTGGACTTTTGCCGGCTTTGCGCTGGCAGCGCTGGCACTGGCCGGTATCCCGCCACTGAGTGGGTTCTTCTCCAAGGATGCGGTAATCGCCGCCGCCCTGTCTGCGCAGGGTGCCGCCTGGCTCGGCCCCCTGGCGCTGGCCGGTACCCTGCTGACCGGCGGCTATATGGCCCGGGCCTTGTGCCTGCTGTGGCGAGGCTCCGGCGAAACCCGACCGGTTGCCGGTAGTGCCTGGATGCGCGTGGGCATTTGGGGGTTGGCGGTCCCTGCCACGATTCTCGGCCTGGCCTTCGGCCCCATCGAGGCCGTTCTTGATCTGCCCGCCGTCACCGCAGGCACATTGGCCGTGCTCCTCGGGCTTCTTGCTGCCGCGTGTGGCCTCGGCCTGGGCTGGCTCGTGCCGGCTCCCCGCCTGCTAGGTCCGGTCTATCCGTGGGCGCGACGCGGACTTTCCGTTGGCGGTGGGCTTACGGTCTGGGTCGGTAGGCCAGCAATGGCTGTAGCCCGAGGATGTGAGCGTTTGGAAGGGCGTCTGTATGAAGCTGTGCTTTCTCTTGGGCGCGCCGGTCTCTTCCTTGCCTCTGCGGGCGAGCGAACGGAGCGGGGCTTGTTCAAGATTGTGCTTTGCGTGGGCAGAGTGAGCCTGAGGGTCGCGACCTACGTGCGGTTTGGAGATGAACGCCGTATCGACGGCCTGATTTTCGCCCTGGTGGCGGCTGTGCGTGCACTGGGTGCACGAGCCCGAAACCTCCAAAGCGGCCTCATCCACCACAGCCTGGCGATCAGTGCGGTCGCAATCGCCGTCACATTGGCTGTTCTGCTTTTTGCTTCATCGACGAGCTTTTAGAGGAAACCCATATTCATGTTACCACTTGTCTCGCTCACCCTGTTTTTGCCGCTGGTCGGCGCGGTGCTGATTCTGTGTCTTCCGAAGCCCGCAACGCGTACGGTACACGTCATAGCGATTATTACCGCCGCCCTTACACTGATCGGTGCTCTGTCCATGTGGTTTCAGGGTGCGAGCGGTGCAGGCTTTTCCCAGGTCGAAGAGCTGCAATGGATACCGGCCATCGGTGCCGCCTACCGGGTGGGAGTTGATGGGATCAGTCTGCCTTTGGTGCTGTTGAGCGCCGTTCTTTTCCTGGTTGCTGTGATCTATGCGTCGTCGCTTCGTGAACGTCCGCGCGCCTATATTGCTCTGGTACTTCTTCTGGAAACTGCGTCTATCGGTACCTTTACAGCCCTCGACGGTATCCTGTTCTACGTCTTCTTCGAGGTTTCCCTTGTCTCCATGTATTTCATGATCGCCGGGTGGGGCCACGAAGACAGGCAACGGGCAGCGTTGATGTTTTTTATATACACCTTGCTGGGAAGTCTGCCGCTTCTGCTTGCTATCCTCGGGCTTTATCTGGGCAGCCCCGAACCGACCTTCGACATGCGAGCCTGGATTGAGAATCCCCCCCTGGAGGGCGCGGCGGCCATGTGGGCTTTGATCGCTATGCTGATCACCTTTGCGGTAAAGATCCCCGCGGTGCCTCTGCATACCTGGTTGCCTGCCGCTCACGTCCAGGCGCCGACCGTCGGCAGCGTCATCCTCGCTGGCGTCATGCTGAAATTCGGCACTTACGGGCTGGTTCGATTTGCCCTGCAAATGACCCCCGATGCGTTCCGTGAAGCGGGCGTTGTTGTTCTTGTTCTCGGTGTTGTCAGCGCGCTCTACGGGGCTTTTGCCGCTCTGGCCCAGAGTGATCTGAAACGCTTGGTCGCCTATACGTCGGTTAACCACATGGGGTATGTCATTGTCGGTGTGGCCGTGGCGGCAATAACTCTGGATCCCTCGGTGCGAACTGTTGCTTTGGATGGTGCGGTATTGCAGATGTTCAGCCATGGACTGGTTACCGGTGCCTTGTTCTTGCTGGTGGGCATGATCCAGGACCGTGCCCACACCCGTGAAATGGGCGAATTGGGTGGGTTGCTCAAGACGGTCCCAATGCTCGGCTGGACCTTTGTGTTGGCGGCCTTTGCATCGCTGGGCTTGCCCGGGCTGGCGCACTTTCCGGCTGAGTTCCAGATATTTCTCGCCACCTTGGGTAGCGCGCCCGTAGCGGTTGTTGTGATTCTGGGGATTGCCATTATCGCCGGCACCTTTCTCAAGGCACTGCGCGAAACCTTTCTGGGCGAGCCCCGGCAGCGCTGGCAGGCCATGCCGGACCTGAGTACGCGGGAATGGCTTGCCGTGGCGCCACTGCTGGTGCTCACCGTCGCGACCGGCGTGGCGCCATCCTGGGTGCTGGCCATCATTCACCGGACCACATCGGCACTGGTGCTGTAATGGGCCGTGATCTCGCATTATTAATCCCGGAAATTGTCGTCCTTTTGACGGCTGTCGGCGCGCTGGTCGCGGAAATGCTGCGCCGGCCGCAAATTGCGCTGCTGGTCGCAGTTAGCGGTCTGATCGTTGCCACGGGTCTGACCGTCAGTCTGATTGGTGAGGACACAACGGTGTTTGGTGGCAGTTTCCGGGTTGACGACCTCAGTGTGTGGGCCAAACTCATTCTGCTGCCGGCCACCATCCTCGCCATATTTTTGGCGAGAGTGGATGTGAGAGGCACCGTGCGAGAGGGCACGGTTTACAGCCTGCTTTGCTTTGCCACCATCGGCGCGCTCGTTCTGGCAGGCGCGGGTGATACGATGTTCCTTGTACTGGGTACATTATTAACTGGCCTGGCCACCTTTGCCTTGGTTGCCTACCCGGATACCGACCCTGCCACAGAGGCCGCCATGAAGTTTTTCGTGTTCGCCTCGGTCACAGGTGCGATCATGATTTTCGGCCTGAGTTACTGGTTCGGCGCTGCGGGATCCACGTTACTCGCGGATCTTCCTGGTATGGATACCATGCCAATGGCGGTTCTTCTTGGGTTCGTGGCGGTGGTTGTCGGTCTGGGTTACAAAGCCTCGCTGGTTCCATTCCATTTCTGGGCGCCAGATGCCTATGAGGGTGGGCCACTGTCAATAGCGGCCTACCTGTCAGTGGTGCCCAAGATCGGTGCTCTGTTCGCACTCGCTCAGGTGGTTCGCGATCTACCCCCGGAAAGTGGTTGGACCGCCATCATCGCCGGTCTGGCTGTTCTGACCATGACCTATGGTTATCTGGCCGCGCTGGTGCAGGATAACGTCGTTCGGCTGCTGGCCTATTCGTCGATTGCCCAATCCGGCTATTTCCTTCTGGGTATCCTGGCAGTCGGCGCCAGTGAACTTGCTCTGCCATCCATTATACTGTTTGCTGCCGCCTATGCGGCCATGAATCTGGGCGCTTTCGCCGTTGCCGCCAATATCGGACGGACTCTGAACGATTTTGACGGATTGGGGCGCGCCCAACCGCTTATTGGCATCGCAATGGTGGTCTTTCTGCTATCGCTGGTCGGGATTCCGCCACTTGCCGGCTTCGTTGGGAAGTTCCTGCTGTTCGCCGCCGCCATTGATGTCCAATTCACCTGGCTGGCGGTGGTTGCAATTGCCAACAGTGTACTTTCACTGGCGGTATATCTGCGCATTGTCGTGCCCATGTACCAGCAGGCGGCGACGGAATTCGCGCCGGTGGGCAAAGCTCTTGGCACGGTGGTAGTGACAACCTTTGCTGCCACGCTGATCCTCGGTCTGGCGGCCCAGTTCTTTCTCTTGGGACTGGTAGCGTGGTCGTCGTCCTAATTCCTCCCCTGGCGATGTTGGCAATCGTGCTGGCAATGGTTACTGCACGAAGGCCTCAATCGGTGCGATGAAGCCATATTAGTAGACAACACAGTCTGTGCGGTACCTGCTTTCAAAGCAGCGCCAGTATGAAGCCTTCAGATACCTTGCTCTACTCGATTATGCCCGCGGAGTTGCTGTTTCCTGCAGGTCTTGATTTATGGCAGTGAGTAGTGCGCTCTGCTGACTGAGGCCGGCTGGAAACAGTCTTGTGAATTTGATCGGGATCAAAAATTGAGAACGATTGCTCTGCTGATTCAGTTCCGTTTCAGGCTGGGCGGATAGGGTGATGATTCAGAACAGGAGGGGGTATGTCGGACACGGTCAATGAGTTGCTGGTCAACTACTGGGCAACCGGTTTTTTTGTGATCGCTGCCCTCGGCTTATGTGCCTTCATGGCAGGCGTTTCCAGCCTGCTTGGCGGGCGCAGCCATGGCGTCAGCAAAACCATCCCGTTTGAGTCCGGTATTGTCGGTGTCGGTGACGCCCGCCAGCGGTTTTCCGTCAAGTTTTATCTGGTCGCGATGCTCTTTGTGATCTTCGATATTGAGGCGGTGTTTCTGTTTGCCTGGGCGGTTGTGATTCCGGAAACGGGCTGGAGCGGGTTCTGGGGCGCGGCGGTTTTTATACTGATATTGCTTGCCGGCCTGCTCTACGACAGTCGCTCCGGGGCGTTGGAGTGGGCCCCCGAGGGTTCTCAGGGACACGGGGAGGGCTAATCGTTCGGTTCCAGGGTGTATTCAGTCCCCGATGATTGTCGTCCGGGCCTTGATCACTGTCAGCAAACCTTTATGGAGACCAGCCATGCCTTACAGACTGACCCGGGCCGACGAAGTGCCGGAATCCAATGACCGTTACCCGATGGGGCGCCGGCAGTCATCGGAGGAATACGTCAAAAGCCAGCTTGAACGCAACGTATTCACCGGCAAGCTGAGTGACGTCCTCAACTCGGCGGTGAACTGGGGGCGCAAGAACTCCTTGTGGCCCTATAACTTCGGCCTGTCCTGCTGCTACGTGGAAATGACCACCGCATTTACCTCGCCCCATGACATTGCGCGCTTCGGGTCGGAGGTGATCCGCGCCTCGCCGAGGCAGGCCGACTTTATGGTGATAGCGGGTACCTGTTTCATCAAAATGGCTCCGGTTATTCAGCAGCTCTACGATCAGATGCTGGAACCCAAGTGGGTCATTTCCATGGGCTCCTGCGCCAACTCTGGCGGTATGTACGACATCTATTCGGTGGTTCAGGGGGTTGACAAGTTCTTGCCCGTGGATGTCTATGTAGCGGGTTGTCCGCCGCGGCCCGAGGCCTTCCTGCAGGCACTTCAGTTGTTGCAGGACTCGATTCAGGAGGAGCGCCGGCCGCTGTCCTGGGTCGTGGGGGATCAAGGGGTTTACAAGGCCGAGATGGGGTCCCAGCGGGAGCAGAAACGGAGCCAGCGAATCGAGGCCACCGAACTGAGGACTCCGGACAAACTCTGAGCGCCGCCTCCCGATTTGCCCAACCTTGACAGGAGATGAGTCAGCATCATGAGCACAGACGCTCTCGACAGGCATGCACCGGCCCAGTCCGGCATTGACCGGGCCCTCGGGCTTCTGGACGGATTCCGGGAACACATCGAGCACGTTCAGCCTACCCTGACCGGGCTTCCGGTGCTGTGGGTGCGACGTGAGCGGATAGTGGAGATACTGCGCCACCTGAAGGCGCCGCCGGCGTCTTTTTCCATGCTTTACGATCTCTCTGCCGTGGACGAGCGGCTCCGTGCCCACCGTGACGGGCTACCAGCCGCGGATTTCACGGTCTTCTATCATCTGCTGTCGGTGGATCGTAATGAAGACCTGATCATCAAGGTGGCGCTGACCGGTGGCGACCCGAACCTGCCAAGCGTGACCCGGGTGTTTGCCAATGCCAACTGGTATGAGCGGGAAATCTGGGATCTGTTCGGCATTACCGCAACCGGCCATCCCCATCTGCAACGGCTGCTCATGCCGCCCACCTGGCATGGCCACCCATTACGCAAGGACTATCCCGCGCGGGCCACGGAATTCGACCCCTACACCCTGACAGTGGAGGGGCAGCAGACGGAGCAGGAGGCGCTGAAATTCGAACCGGAAGCCTGGGGCATGCAGCGTGAGCGGGATGGCAGCGAGTTCATGTTCCTCAATCTGGGCCCCAATCATCCCTCTGCCCACGGTGCCTTCCGGATCGTGCTTCAACTGGACGGCGAGGAGATCATCGACTGCGTGCCGGATATTGGCTATCACCACCGGGGCGCGGAAAAAATGGCCGAGCGCCAGACCTGGCACAGCTTCATTCCCTATACCGACCGCATCGACTACACCGGCGGCGTAATGAACAACCTTCCCTATGTCCTTGCGGTTGAGAAACTGGCGGGTATCGAGGTGCCCGACCGGGTCAAGACGGTCCGGGTGATGATGGCGGAGATGTTCCGTATTAGCAGCCATTTGCTGTTCCTGGGGACCTACCTGCAGGATCTGGGCGCCATGTCGCCGGTGTTCTACAGCTTCACTGACCGCCAGCGGGCCTACAAGGTGATTGAGGGCATCACCGGTTTTCGCATGCATCCGGCCTGGTACCGGATCGGCGGCCTTGCCCAGGACCTGCCCGTGGGCTGGCAGCAACTGGTGCAGGAGTTCCTTGACTGGATGCCGCCGCGGCTGCGGGAATACGAGCTGGCCATGATGAAAAACGCCCTGGTGCGGGAGCGGACCCGGCATGTGGCTGCCTTCACCACCACCGAGGCCCTGGAATGGGGCGTGACCGGTCCCAACCTGCGGGCCACTGGCTGCAACTTCGATCTGCGTAAGCAGCGGCCCTATTCCGGCTATGAGAACTTCGACTTCGAGGTGCCTCTGGGGCAGCACGGAGACGTTTTTGACCGGGGTCAGCTGCGTATTGAGGAAATGCGGCAGAGCCTGCGCATTATCCAGCAATGCGTCGATCACATGCCCGCGGGCGACTACAAGGCGGACCACCCGTTGACCACCCCGCCACCCAGGGAGCGGATGTTGCAGCACATCGAAACGCTGATCACGCACTTTCTGCAGGTGTCCTGGGGTCCGGTTCTGAAACCCGGCGAATCCCTGCAAATGGTGGAGGCCACCAAAGGCATAAACAGTTATTACCTGACCAGCGACGGCAATAACATGAGCTACCGAACCCGCATCCGGACTCCGAGCTTTCCGCACCTGCAGCAGATACCGTCCTTGATGCGCGGAGGCTTCGTGCCGGACATGATCGCCCACCTGGGCAGTATCGATTTCGTAATGGCAGACGTGGATCGCTGATGATGGCAACAACCCCGCACACAACCGAACTGATCGGCAGTGACCGTTTTGAACTGCACCCGGACGACGAAGCCGCGATTCTCCGGGAAAAGGAACACTACGAGCAGCCCCAGGCCGCTTGTATCGAGGCGTTGAAAATCGTCCAGCGCCGCCATGGCTGGGTTCCCGACGGTGCCATCATGGCCGTTGGGCGGTTGCTGGGCCTGGGATTCGCCGCGGTGGACGGCGTGGCTACCTTTTACAGCCTGATTTTCCGTCAGCCGGTAGGGCGCCATGTGATCCTGGTCTGCGACAGCAGCTCCTGCTTCCTGACCGGGTATGAAACGCTAAAACAGGCCCTGGTGGAGAAGCTGGGAGTGGACTACGGCGCCACCACCGCCGATGGCCGCTTCACCCTGTTACCCGTGTGTTGTCTCGGCGCCTGTGACGGTGCCCCGGCGCTGATGATTGACGGCGAAACCTTCGGGCCGGTCACACCGGAGGATCTGTCCGACCTGCTGGAGGGCTACGAATGAGCGGATCCACCTCAGGTCAAGGCAACCCGCTGCGTTATCACAGCCGGATACGGCAATCCGGTACCGAGCGTCAACCCGAAACCCATCCGCTGACCTGGAGGCTGAGGGACGACGGCGAGGTGGTCTGGCTCGGCGAATATCTGGATAAGGATGGTTATCAGTCGGTCCGCCGGGCATTGGCCGAGAGCGACCCCCAGGGCATCATCACCGTGGTGAAAGACGCCAATGTGCGTGGCCGGGGCGGCGCCGGTTTTTCCGCTGGCGTCAAGTGGAGCCTGACGCTGCAGGGGGGTGACATGCCCCGGGGCTACCTGATCTGCAACGCGGATGAAATGGAACCGGGCACCTTCAAGGACCGGTTGCTGATGGAGCAGCAACCCCACCTGCTGATTGAGGGGATGATCCTCGGAGCCCGGGCCAACAACGCCCGGCAAGGCTACATTTTTCTGCGGGGTGAATACGTGGAGGCGGCCCGGGTGCTGAACCGGGCCATTGATGAGGCCCGCGAAGCCGGCTGGCTGGGGCCGGATATTGATGGCAGCGGGTTCGATTTCGACATCGCGGTGCATACCGGGGCGGGGCGCTACATCTGCGGCGAGGAAACGGCTCTGATCAATGCACTGGAGGGGAAGCGCGCCAATCCCCGGGCCAAGCCGCCGTTCCCCGGCCAGTCCGGAGCCTGGGGCAGGCCCACGGTGGTTAACAACGTCGAGACCCTGTGCAACATACCCGCCGTGATTCTCCATGGCGCTGACTGGTATCAGAACCTGTCCGGCAACCGTACCGGTGACGGCGGCACCAAGCTTTATGGCGTGTCGGGGCCGGTTGCGGAGCCGGGCCTCTGGGAGCTGCCCATGGGCGTCACCGGGGCCGAGCTGCTCGACCGGGCCGGGGGGCTGCAGCAAGGCCGTCGGCTCAAGACGTGGTTGCCCGGCGGCACCAGTACCGGCTTCCTGTTGCCGGAGCATCTGGAGCTGCCCCTGGACTTTGACTCTATCGCCAATGTCGGCAGCCGGCTGGGCACCGGCCTGATGATGGCGGTCCCCGAGGACCGGGGCATGGTATCGCTGATGCGCAACCTGGAGGAGTTCTTCGCCCGGGAATCCTGCGGCTGGTGCACTCCGTGCCGTGATGGTCTGCCCTGGGTGGTAAAACTGCTCCGGGACCTGGAAAAGGGACAGGGGCAGGCCGGCGACATCGAATTGCTCGACAAGCTGGCGGCGGACTGTGGCCCGGGGCTGACCTTCTGCGCCCTTGCCCCTGGCGCCGCCATGCCGCTGGAAACAGCGCTGCGGCACTTCCGGCAGGAGTTTGAGCAGGGCATTGGCAAGGTAAGCGGCGACACCCGGGGCGTTCCGGACCGGGTCGCAGCGGACGCGCCGGCAAACAACCGTTAGTTTCAACAGTCACTTTCAACAAACAGTGATCGTACTTTCTAGGTGAAGGCAGAAGCAAGCATGGCGACGATTCACGTGGACGGAAAAACCTACGAGGTCAACGGGGCGCACAACCTGCTCCAGGCCTGTCTGTCACTGGGCCTGGATATTCCCTATTTCTGCTGGCATCCGGCCATGGGAAGTGTCGGCGCCTGTCGCCAGTGCGCGGTGCGCCAGTACAAGGACAAGGATGACAACAAGGGCGTTCTGGTCATGTCCTGTATGACCCCGGCGGCGGACCAGACCCGAATCGATATCGATGACGAGGAAGCCCGGGCTTTCCGGGCCAGTGTGGTGGAGTGGCTGATGATCAATCACCCCCACGACTGCCCGGTGTGCGAGGAGGGCGGCCATTGCCACCTGCAGGACATGACGGTAATGACCGGCCATGACCGCCGCCGCTACCGGTTCAACAAGCGCACTCGCCGCAACCAGTACCTGGGGCCGTTCATCGCCCACGAAATGAACCGCTGCATTACCTGCTACCGGTGCGTGCGCTTTTACAACGACTACGCCGGTGGCACCGATCTGGGCGCCTTTGGTGCCCGGGACAACATCTACTTCGGACGATACGCCGAAGGCACACTGGAAAGCCCGTTCTCCGGCAACCTCACCGAAGTCTGCCCCACTGGGGTGTTCACCGACCAGAGTCATTCCGATCACTACACCCGAAAGTGGGACCTGCAGTATGCCCCCGGCATCTGCCACCAGTGCGCGGTCGGTTGCAACATCAGCCCCGGGGAACGCTACGGCGAGATTCGCCGCATCGAAAACCGCTACCACGGTGAGGTTAACAGCCACTTCCTCTGTGACCGCGGCCGGTTTGGTTACGGATACGTCAACCGCGCCGACCGGCCACGGGTTCCGGAATGGACCGAACGGCCGGGGCAGGAGGCCGTGACGCTGGGGGTGGATCCGGCCCTGGAGCGTATCACCGGCGCCCTGCGTCAGGCCCGGCGCATCATCGGCATCGGATCGCCCCGGGCCAGTCTGGAAAGCAATCACCAGCTATTGGCCATGGTGGGGCCGGAAAACTTTTCCACCGGGATAGAGTCCCGGGAGCAGGCGTGCCTGGCCATAATGAACCGGCTGCAGGAAACGTCGGGACTGCCCACCCCGACACCCCGGGAAATAGAACGCCACGATGCCATTCTGGTGCTGGGCGAGGACCCGGTCCAGAGCGCCGCGCGCCTGGGGCTGAATCTGCGTCAGGCTGTGCTGTCACGGCGGGAAGAACTGGCTGAAAAGATCGGCGTGCCGGCCTGGAATGCCGAGGCCGTCAAGACCCTGGGGCAGGACCGGTACCACCCGCTGCACATTGTCTGGCCAGCGCCCACCGAGCTGGACAGTGTCGCTGTCGCCCGCCATGCCCTGGCGCCGGATGATATCGCCCGGCTCGGTTTCGCGGTGGCTCATGCCATCGACCCGGCGGCGCCCCCGGTGGACGGCCTCGACCCGGCCAGCCAGGAGCGGGCCGGAGAAATCGCCGTCAGCCTGTTAAAAGCGGCGCGGCCGCTGGTTGTCAGCGGCGGCTCCCTCGCCAGCGAGGCCATCCTGGAAGCCGCCGGTGCGGTTGCCCGGGCCCTGTCCAGGCGGGCAGCGCAGGGTGGGCTGGTGTTTATCCGGCGGGAGGCCAACAGCACCGGGCTGTCGCTCATGGGGGGGCAGACACTGGACTGGGCGCTGGATGAGTTGAGTGAGGGCCGGGCCGATGCGGTGGTGGTGCTGGAGAACGACCTGTATCAACGCCTGCCCGCCGACCGGGTGGAGCAGGCCCTGGCCCGTGCCAACACCCGCGTGGTGCTGGACCACCAGCGGACGAGAACCGCCGAGGGGGCGGACTTCATCCTGCCTGCTGCCAGTTTCGCGGAAGGGAGCGGAACCCTGGTAAATCTGGAAGGGCGGGCCCAGCGCTTCTTCCGGGTGTTCGAACCGGCCTACCTGCGCCCCGAGACCCGAACTCACGAGAGCTGGCGCTGGTTACACACCCTGGCCGCCGGGCTGCGGGGCGAAGCCCCCGGGGATATCAGCCTGGATCTGGCCACCCGGGCCTGCGCCGGGGCCCATCCAGGCCTGGCCGGGATTGTGGATGCCGCGCCCGGGCCCGATTATCGCATAGAGGGCCTGCGGCTGGCCCGTGAGCCCCAGCGTTACAGCGGCCGCACCGCCATGCGCGCCAACCTCGATGTAAATGAACCCCGCCCGCCACAGGATACCGATACACCCTTCGCTTACTCCATGGAAGGCTACAGCGGATTTGACCGGCCCCGGCAGCAGATACCTTTCGCCTGGGCGCCGGGCTGGAATTCCCCGCAGGCGTGGAACAAGTTCACCGATGAAGTGGGCGGTCACCTGCGCGGAGGGGACCCGGGCATAAGATTGATTCGGCCTCAGCCCGGCCATCGCGAATACCCCGACCCGGTCTTTGATGACGGCGCCACTGACAGCAGCGGGCTGCGGGCGCTGGTGTTGCCACGGGTGTTCGGGGGCGAGGAAACGTCTGCCCGGGCTGAACCTGTCCGGCAGCGGATGACCGCGCCGGTGGTCATCCTGGCCCGCCCGGATGCCGAGGCGCTGGGCGTGCGCGACGGCGACAGTCTGACGCTGCTTGGTGTGCGTGAGGGCGACAGCCTGATGCTGTTTGGCGGTCCGGACATTACGGTATCGGAGCAGGAAGACTGGCCCCCCGGCTGGGCTGGCCTGCCCGCGGGATTGTTGCCCGGCCTGGGGCAGGGCGCGACACTCACTTTAGGAAAACCCACGGGAGGTGAGTCATGAGCTGGTGGACTCCACAACTGGCAGCCACTCTCTGGGCCATGTTCCAGGCGCTGGTGATCCTGCTTGCCGTGGTCGTGGTGGGAGCGGCACTGACCGTGGTCGAACGTCGGCTGCTGGGCCTCTGGCAGGATCGTTATGGTCCCAACCGGGTAGGGCCATTCGGCACTCTTCAACTGATTGCCGATATGCTGAAGATCTTTTTCAAGGAAGACTGGACTCCGCCCTTTGCCAGCCGCGCCCTGTTTATGCTGGCACCCAACCTTGCCTTCGCTTCCCTGCTGCTGTCTTTCGTTATTATCCCCATAACACCGGGGTGGGGGGTGGCGGACATGCACATCGGGCTGCTGTTCTTCCTCGCGCTGGCCGGCATCAACGTCTACGCGGTGTTAATCGGTGGCTGGGCCAGTGGCAATAAGTATGCCTTGCTCGGCGCGTTGCGAGCCTCGGCCCAGACCCTGTCCTACGAAGTGTTCATGGGGCTGTCGCTCATGGGTGTGGTGGCCATGGCCGGCTCCTTCAACCTGCGCGACATCGTCGCGGCCCAGGAAGGCCTGTGGTTCGTGATTCCCCAGTTCCTGGGTTTCGTCACATTTCTGATCGCCGGCATCGCGGTGACACACCGCCACCCTTTCGACCAGCCGGAGGCGGAACAGGAACTGGCGGATGGTTACCATGTCGAGTACTCCGGTATGAAGTTCGGCATGTTTTTCATTGGCGAATACGTGGGCATGGTGCTGGTTTCCGCGCTGATCGTGACATTGTTTTTCGGCGGCTGGCAGGGCCCCTGGCTGCCACCCATTGTGTGGTTTGCCCTCAAGACCAGCTTCTTCCTGATGCTGTTTATCCTGCTCCGGGCATCGCTGCCACGGCCCAGGTATGACCGGGTGATGAGCTTTGGCTGGCGGGTGTGTCTGCCGCTGACCCTGGTCAATCTGCTGGCTACCGGGGCGGTGCTGCTACTGACCGGTTCATAGGGAGGAAAGATGCGAAAAAACAAGGTGTTGTCGGTGTTATGGCTGATACCGGCCAGTTGGTCGCTGTTGCGTACCATGTGGATGGTATTCATGCACGGCTTCCGCAAGCGGGAAACCGTGAACTATCCGGAAGAGGAGGTTTATCTGCCTCCCCGGTACCGGGGCCGCATCATACTCACCCGGGATCCGGACGGCGAAGAACGATGCGTGGCGTGCAACCTTTGCGCGGTGGCCTGCCCGGTGGATTGTATTTCCCTGCAGAAAGGTGAAAAAGACGACGGCCGCTGGTATCCGGAGTTCTTCCGCATCAACTTTTCCCGTTGCATTTTCTGCGGCATGTGTGAAGAGGCCTGCCCCACCTCCGCCATCCAGTTGACACCGGATTTCGAGATGGGCGAGTACCAGCGTCAGCAGTTGGTGTACGAGAAGGAAGATCTGCTGATCAACGGCCCCGGCAAGGACCACGACTACCACTTTTACAAGGTTGCCGGCATGGCTATCGCCGGCAAGGATAAAGGTGAGGCACAGAACGAGGAGGTCCCGGAGGATGTCCGTACGCTTTTACCCTGACCAAAAAAGGAACTACTGATGGAACTGGGATTCTACCTTAGCGGCCTGGTGGCGGTGCTGGCCACGGTCGGTCTTATCAGCGGCTCCAGCCCGGTGCATGCGGTGGTGTACCTGATTGTTTCGCTGATTGCCGTCGCCCTGGTGTTCTTCGCCCTGGGTGCGCCCTTTGCCGGTGCTCTCGAGATTATCGTCTATGCCGGCGCCATAATGGTGCTGTTCGTGTTCGTGGTGATGATGCTCAACCTGCGTCCGGAGGCCAAGCGGGATCCCCTGTGGCTACGTCCGGGCTACTGGCTCGGGCCGTCGCTGCTGGCTCTGGTGTTGCTGGTGGCGCTGGTGGCGCTGATCAGCGACGGGCAGGCAGGCATGACCATTGACGGTGAGCTGATAACCGCCCGGGACATCGGCCTCACCCTTTTCGGCCCATGGCTGATAGTGGTGGAGCTGGCCGCCATTCTGCTGCTGGCGGCGCTGGTGACGGCGTCCCACGTGGGCCGGCGCAACAAACCCCGGGGCAATCGCAACCGTGGAGGCACCCGATGACTGGTATCCCGATGGAGCATGGCCTGATCCTGGCCGTTATTCTGTTCAGCCTGGGGTTGGCCGGGTTGATGCTGAGGCGCAGTATGCTGTTCGTTCTCATGAGCCTGGAAGTCATGCTCAATGCCGCCGCGCTGGCCTTTGTGGTGGGCAGCACCGCCTGGAACCAGCCGGAGGGGCAGGCCATGTTCCTGCTGGTCATCACCCTGGCGGCAGCCGAGGCCAGCGTCGGCCTGGCGCTGATGATACAGCTTTACCAGCGTTTCCGTTCACTTGAGCTGCACGAAGTCAGCAGGATGCGTGGATGATGATGGCTGCGACTTTACTGTCATTTCTGTTACCTCTGGCCGGTGCCATTGTTCTCGGCTTTTCCGGCGGGCGGCTGGGACCGCGGGCCAGCGCGGCCATTGGCGTGGGCAGCGTAGGGCTGGCCGCGCTGGCCACCGCCTGGGCCCTGCTGATCTTCTCCGGCGACAGCCAGGGCTTCACGCTCTGGACCTGGGTTTCCGTGGGCGAGTTCCAGCCGACCATGGGCGTGGTGGTTGATCGTCTCTCGCTGGTCATGATGTCGATCATCACCGGCGTGGGTTTCCTGATTCACCTGTTCGCTGTCTGGTACATGGTGGGCGAGGCCGGTATAACCCGCTTCTATGCCTGGATGAACCTGTTTGTGTTCAGCATGCTGGTGCTGGTGCTGGCCGATAACCTGCTGTTGCTGTTTCTCGGTTGGGAAGGCGTTGGCCTTTGCAGCTACGGCCTTATCGGCTACTACTATCAGAACGAAGCTAATGGGCGGGCGGCGTTCAAGGCGTTTATCGTGACCCGCACAGGTGACGTATTCCTTGCCCTGGGGCTGTTCCTGATCTTCGTGGAACTCGGCACCCTCGATATCGGATTGGTGCTGGAGCAGGCACCACGGGTCTGGGCCGAGGGGAGTGTCACTGCCAATCTTGCGGCATTGCTGGTCCTTGGCGGTGCCCTGGGCAAGTCTGCACAGGTGCCGCTGCACACCTGGCTGCCGGATGCCATGGCAGGCCCCACTCCGGTGTCGGCCCTGATCCACGCGGCCACCATGGTGACCGCCGGCGTTTATCTGATTGCACGCCTGAACGGGCTGTTCCTGCTGGCACCGGATGTGATGTGGCTGGTGGGCATCATCGGAGCCCTGTCGCTGTTGCTGGCGGCCTTCGCGGCCCTGGCCCAGACCGACATCAAGCGGGTGCTGGCCTATTCCACCATGAGCCAGATCGGCTACATGTTCCTGGCGCTGGGGGTCGGGGCGTTTGACGCGGCCATTTTTCACCTGATGACCCACGCCTTCTTCAAGGCATTGCTGTTCCTTTCAGCCGGGGCCGTTATCATCAGTTGCCACCATGAACAGGATCTGAGCCGGCTGGGTGGGCTCTGGCGCAAACTGCCGGTCGCCTATGCCGGTTTCCTGGCGGGGGGCGCGTCGCTGGTGGCATTGCCGCTGGTAACCGCGGGCTTCTTCAGCAAGGACGAGATTCTCTGGCAGGCCATGGCCTCGGGCCACTACGGACTGTTCGCGGCGGGTCTGACCGGAGCCGTGCTAACCGGCCTGTACACGGTGCGGCTGATCCTGGGCATTTTTCATGGCCAGCCCCGCAGTGATCATGCACGCCATCCCCGGCCGGGCACCAGTCCCCTCAGGCATCACCTGCCTTTGGCAATCCTGGCCGTGCTTTCCACCTTCGTTGGTGCCTGGCTGTACCCGGGGCTTGAGGTGGTGTTCCCGCCGCCCCCCGATGATGCCACGAACGCCGGCCACACCCTGTTTCAGTTCCTGGCGACCGGAGCGGTGCTTGCTGGCCTGGCTCTGGCTGGCTGGCTGTTCCTGGCGCGGCGCCGGTGGCTTGACGCAAAGGTCGGTCGGGGCCTGGGGACGCGGCTCTGGATCCTGTTCAACCGGGCCTGGGGCTTCGATGCCCTGTTCGACCGGACACTGGTCCGGCCCTGGCAGGCCCTGGTACGCGTGCTGCGTTTCGACTTTATTAACCTGGGGATGAACCTGCCGGCCGTGATTGCCCGCCTGTGCAATGCGGGCCTGGTGCGGTCCCAGGACGGCCAGCTGCGGACTTACGCCAAAGTGATGGTATTCGGTGCCACGGTGATACTGGTTGGCCTGGTAATGACTCAGGGAGGTGGCGCATGATTCTGTTCTGGCTGATTCTGATTCCCTTCCTCGGTGGCATGCTGTGCTGGCACTCGGAGCGTTGGGGCGAACAGGCGCCGCGCTGGATTGCCCTGGCCACCATGCTGTTCGTGCTGGCGGTCAGCGTCGTGCTTTGGGCAGGCGGTGATTTCAGCGCCTATGGCGCCGGCGAGAGACCGTGGCTGCTGGAGTGGCGAGTCCCCTGGATTCCTCGTTTTGGCATCGAGATTCATCTGGCTCTGGACGGCTTGTCGCTGATCCTGATTGCGCTGACCGGCTTTCTGGGTGCCTTGGCGGTACTTTGCTCATGGAAAGAGATTGTCGAGCGGGTGGGCTTTTTTCATCTGAATCTGCTGTTTGTTCTGGGCGGCGTGGTGGGTGTGTTTCTGGCGCTGGACCTGCTCCTGTTCTTCCTGTTCTGGGAAGTGATGCTGGTACCCATGTATTTTCTGATTGCCCTCTGGGGGCACAGCGGCTCCCCGGGGCAAACCCGGATTCGTGCCGCCACCCGCTTCTTCATCTACACCCAGGCCAGCGGCCTGCTGATGCTGGTGGCGATCCTTGCGCTGGTGTTCGTGCATTACACCAGCTCCGGCGAGATAACCTTCAGCTATGACGCACTGTTGAACGCCGACGTGCCCGACAATCTGTCCTTCTGGATTATGCTCGGGTTTTTTATTGCCTTTGCGGTGAAGCTGCCTGTCGTGCCTTTTCATGGCTGGCTGCCGGATGCGCACGCCCAGGCGCCCACTGCCGGCAGCGTGGACCTTGCGGGCATTCTGCTGAAAACCGCCGCCTACGGCATGCTGCGCTTTGCGATTCCGTTGTTTCCGGAACAGTCCCAGGCCTTTGCGCCGGTGGCCATGGCGCTGGGGGTCGTGGGTATTATTTACGGCGCGGTCCTGGCCTGCGGCCAGCAGGATATCAAGCGGCTGATTGCCTATGCCAGCATATCCCATATGGGGTTCGTGCTGATTGCCGTTTATTCCGGATCCGAACTGGCGATCCAGGGCGCAATCGTACTCATGGTGGCCCATGCGTTCTCCAGTGCCGCTCTGTTCATTCTCAGTGGCCAGCTCTTTGAACGCATTCATACCCGGGATATGCGTCGCATGGGCGGGCTCTGGGGCCGAATACCGGTGTTGCCCGGCGTGACCTTGTTTTTCCTGGCGGCCTCTCTGGGGATGCCCGCCACGGCCAATTTCCTTGGCGAGTTCATGGTACTGTTCGGTACCTTCCGCAGCGCTCCGGTGGTGGTGGTCATCGCCAGCGCCGGGCTGGTGCTTGGCGCGATCTATTCACTGCTGATGATGCAGCGGGTGCATTTCGGTCGCGAACAACAACCGGGCCTGCTCGCGGGTCCGGATGTGCGGGAGTACGGCATGATGTTGGCCTTGATCGGACTCACCCTGGCAGTGGGCCTGAATCCGCAACCCCTGCTTGATACCACGGCGTCAATGGTCCGGCCGGTGGCGGACCTGTTCATGGCGGGCCCGGTCCGGGCAGGAGGGATGAACTGATGCTGACCCTGATCGATCTTGTGGGGCTGCTGCCCCTGCTTATTGTCGCCTCGACAGCCGTACTGGTAATGCTGGGCGTCGCCTGGCGACGCCACCACGGTGGTACCGCGGCGGTCACTGTCAGCGGTCTGGCCCTGGCCCTGGCGAGCCTGCCGCTGGCCTCGGCCGCGCCCTCTTCGCCGCCGCTGATGATCTTTGACGGCCTTGCCCTCATGGGCAGCGCGCTGGTGTTGGTGAGCGGCCTGTTTATCGCCGCCATGAGCCATGGTTACCTGGCCGGCTACAGGGGGCCGCGGGAAGAGTTTTACCTGCTGTTGCTTTGCGCGGTAACGGGTGCCCTGGGCCTTGTGGCCAGCAACCACCTGGCCACCCTGTTCATCAGCCTTGAATTGCTGTCGATGCCTTTGTACGGCATGGTGGCGTACAGTTTCCGGACAGAACGGTCCCTGGAGGCGGGGATCAAATACCTCATATTGTCCGCCGCCGCCACCGCCTTTCTGCTGTTTGGCATGGCGTTGATCTATGCCCGCACCGGCCACCTTGAGCTGACGGCACTCGCCGCGGGGGTTGCTGGCAGTCCGGACCCCTGGATTCTGGGCGGCGCCGCACTGTTACTGGTGGGGCTGGGGTTCAAGTTGTCCATCATACCGTTTCACCAGTGGACACCGGACGTATACCAGGGAGGTCTGGCGCCGGCGACCACTGTGCTGGCCACGGTGAGCAAACTGGCGGTGTTTCTGGTATTGCTGCGGCTGGTACTGGTGGCCCCGGTCTTCGGCAGTGGATGGCTCCTTGGCCTGATCAGCCTGCTGGCTCTTCTCAGCTTGTTCGGTGGCAACCTGCTGGCCCTGTTCCAGCCTGACCTGAAGCGCCTGCTGGGCTACTCTTCCATCGCCCATATGGGCTACCTGCTGGTGGCCGTTATAGTAGGTGGCCCCCTGGCGTTGGAAACCACCGGGGTTTACCTGTTCACCTATATTGTGGCCACCATGGGGGCGTTTGGCGTGATTATGCATGTCTCCGGCACCGGCAGTGGCGAGGATGCCTCCGGGTTGCACCATTACAGGGGACTGTTCTGGCACAGCCCCTGGCTGGCAGCATTATTGACTCTGAGCATGTTGTCCCTGGCCGGCATTCCGCTGACCGCCGGATTCTTCGGTAAATTCTATATCATCGCCCTGGGTGTGGAAGGCAGCCGGTGGTGGCTTGTTGGAGGGATCGTTATCGGCAGCGTTATCGGGCTGTTCTACTACCTGAGGGTGATCGTCACCCTGTATCTGCGCGAACCGGGTATGCAGCAGGCGGTGGCGGATGCCGGCCGGGGTCGGGTAGAGAAACTCGCCCTTCTGATTGTTGCCGTCTCAATACTGCTGCTGGGTATTTACCCGGTGCCGTTTATTGACTGGGTGGCGGGTCTCGCCTGGGCGGCCAGGCTTCTTTGACTTAAATCAGTATAGCCTCGGCTGGTTTCAGATTGTTCCCTATTTTCAGTGTCAGTTCAGTTGTGGGTGATTAACTGTCATTTTCAAGCCGAAGAACCGGAGCGATCCTTCTTCAGCTCACTGACGAGGAGGCGAAATGAATACGAAGTTTTGCAAAGTGACTGCGATCTTCTCCAGCCTGGACTTGAAGAAAGTAGAGGATGCGCTGATCGCGGCTGGTTTTTCCGGTATGACTGTGTCTAAAACCCATGGCCGTGGCAGATATAAAAACTACTATGCCAAGGACACCATGGCCGATTCCGTTCGCGTGGAGATATTCACGGAAGCCGAGCAGGCAGACGAGATCGTTGACCTCATTGCCCGAACGGTGCACAAGGGGCTTGCCAGCGACGGAATCATAGCCGTGCTGCCGGTGGAAGACCTGCTGCACATCCGTGACTTCAAGGAGGCCCAGTGATCGGGTATCGCTGTGTCTTATGTCTTTGTGACAAGGTGAGGGGAAGGCGGGTGCGGACATGATGGGCGTCAACGAGGCTGGGACTGGTATCGGAGCCATGATGTCAGACAACAGAAATGGCGCGGTCGAGATTGCCGGCGCCGGGCCGGCCGGGCTGGCAGCCGCCATCACACTGGCGCGCGCGGGGCGGTCAGTCATCGTGCATGAGGCCCGGGCCGAGGTGGGGCACCGCTTCAAACGGGACCTTCAGGGGTTGGAGAACTGGAGCACGCAGCAGGATGCCCTGGCGGTGTTGCAGGAACTCGGAATCACCACCGACTTCAAGCGAGTTCCATGCCGCCGGGGTACCGCCTTTGATGCCTGGGATTCCCCGTACGCCATTGAGAGCATTGAGCCGCTGTTCTACCTGGTGGAGCGTGGCTCCGGGCCAGACACATTGGACACGGCGTTGCTGAGACAGGCCAGGGAACTGGGCGTGCAGGTGCATTTCAAAAGCCGGCTGCGGCATGCCCGGGGCCCGGCCATCCTGGCGACTGGCCCAAAGGCCGCCGATGCCATTGCGGTCGGCTATCATTTCGATACATCCATGCCGGACGGTTTCTGGGCAATTTGTGATAACAACCTTGCCCCTAAAGGGTATGCCTACCTTTTGGTAATGGGAGGCAAGGGAACGGTAAAGAGTTGCATGTTTACTGGTTTCAGGGATGAAGCAAAGTATGTGGAGCGAACTGTCAGTGCGTTTCAGAGGCTGGCCGGCATGGAGATGATGAATCCTCAGCCGCACGGCGGTGTTGGAAACTTCCGTATCCCTGTAACCGCATTGTCCGGGGTGCACCCGGTAGCGGGTGAGCAGGCCGGTTTCCAGGATACGCTGTGGGGCTTCGGGATGCGCGCGGCCATCACCTCCGGCGTGCTGGCCGCACGCAGTCTGCTGCATGGTGACGACTACAACCGGCTTTGGCGAGAATCCCTGGAGCGTCCGATGGCGGCGGCGTTGGTGAACCGCGCGTTTTATGGGCTGCTGGGTAACCGCGGTTATCGCTGGTGCATGCGCCGCCAGGAAAACCATCTGGATGCGCGCGAGTTTTTGCGCCGTCTCTACCGGCCCACACTTGCCAGGCGTCTGCTGGCGCCGTTGGCGGGTTTGCATTTGCGGAGCCAGCGACGGGATATAAGCTGCAATCACGTCGACTGCGGCTGTATCTGGTGCCGGCATGGCCGGGAGTGGCATACGTAATGCCAACCGTTCGCAAGGACTTCGGAGTTGAGTGATGGATGAGTCGATCAGTCACAGTGGAACATCGTATTATTGTGATCGTACTTGTCTACGTCTGGCAATGGTGGCAATCATCAATAGTGTAGTGTCGCTGACCGCCACACTCGTGATTGGTGTGGATGTGCAGTTGTCTGTAGGGCGGTTTATATGATGCCCGGGGCTCCGGCATTCATTGCTGGGGGTGATCGCGGCCCTGACGTCTGAGATCAAGCCAGCCTCTGTAGAGCCAACGCAAACCAAAGAGCGAGACTGTTGGAACGATAATCCACTGCGCTAGAGGGGCGATACCTGTGCCAAGGAAGGGAAACAGGGGCATAGAATCATTGTAGCTCCAGCGCTGGCCTGCGCCTGTGGCCCAGGCTTCAAAGACTATGGTTATAAGCAGACCGGTAGCAAAATACGCTCCTAAAGCATGGCGGCGCCACCGCCCCTGTATCCAAAAGCCATCTTTAGTTGCCGCTGCGGCGACGCCATAGGCAAATAGTGCAATATTGGCATCGCCGATTGCCGCCCGCGTGCACAGCCAGACGACCGCACCATGGGACGCCTCCATCATCCCTGTAAAGAAAGGCACCTGGATCATTTCCCAAAAAAACTGCAGCAAAAAGCTGACAGACCAGATTAAAAAAAACAGGAACCAGCCTCTACGTGATGGTCGACGTGAACAATGCATAATCTATCCAGCCAATCTAATAACTTCAGGCAGCCGAAGTTGAAATCGCAACCCTTCATCGCAGCGGCCTCCTGACCACCCGATAATTCGGAAATGGCCAGAACCGGTCCACCCAAAAACAACGGCAGCAGCAAGGAGATAACTCGTCGGTTCATTGCGGCCATCTCGATTTCATGCGCCAAATGGTCGGATTGCATGCTTGGCGCCCAGTATGCCTTTCAATAGTGAGCAATCATAGCACCTCTCCAAGATGGGCGCTGGGGGCGAAATAGCCTCTTTGATGCGTCGTCAGGTCTGACAGTCTGACGGGTGGGGATGTCAGTACGAAAATCGGGAAAATGAAATTTAGCTGAAAATTCAGGTTCGTTTCAGTTGACCACTACAAGCTTTGTGCGTCAAGATTAAATGCCGTTTAACTGGCACATCCATATTGAGGCAATAAATCGTTGTCGATATGAAAATTAAAATAAGGAGTTTCAGGTGAGCAAAATCTTCAAATCAATAAGCGCTCCGCTGGCGATAGCTTTAGTAGCAACACCGGCGTTGGCCGCGGAGCCGGTCGGGCGTGCGTCACCGACCGTAGAAGACCTGAAGGTTGAAATAAATCAACTGACGGCTGAAGTGGAAGAGCTCAAGAAAGGCGATTCCCCCTTCACGGTGAACGGTTATTACCGCCTTCAGGCGACCTCAGAAAGCCTGGATGAAACCAACGAGAACAGCAGTTCATTTGTTGACCAGCGCCTGCGTGCAAAGATCACCGGCGACCTCAACGATAACGTGAGCCTGGTTTGGTACGGTGAGCTCGACTCTCCGTGGGGTGAGCGGGGAAGCTGCTACGGTGACGACGTCGACGATGACACCCCCGCTGACAATTGCGGCAAACTCAGCGCCGATGGCGTTGGCGTTGAAACAAAAAATGCCTACGCTGAACTGAAGGTGCCAAACAGCGACTGGAAGGTGCGAGCCGGTATCCAGGGATATGGTTTCGGTAAATACGAGAGCTTCGTCACCAATGACGATATGAACGGCATCTCCTTTGCGGGCAATGTTGGTATGGCCACGCTGACAGGTGGCTGGTTCAAGTGGGAAGAAAACGATAGAGATTCTGCGGACGACGTGGACTTCTACATGTTGAGTGCCGAACTTCATCCCAGCGAGGTTTTCCACTACGGCCTTACCGGAGCTCAGATCAGCAACAGCAGTCAGGCTGCTCTGAATGGTACGGCGGCTCGAACGGATGACAACTATTTCGGTGCCTACGCCGATTTTACCTATAACAAAATGGCCTATAGCGGCTCGGTACTTTACAAAAAGTCGTCCGGGCGTGACTCTGACGCAACAGATGGCGACACGTACATGTTGAATCTGTATGCCCAGAGGCATTGGGGCAACGCAAGCCTCAAGATTCACGGCATCTACATTCCGGCTGATGACAGCAGCAATGGTGCAGATCGCTTCGCGGCAAACCAGTCAGGCTGGGAGCTGAATAGCAGCAATCTGCAAATCTTCGGAACAGACTACTACTACAACAATGGTTCCCAGGGTGCTAGGTCAGTTAAGGATGCGGCTTACCAAGGGTATGGTCTGATGGGGCTGATGGTCTCGGGTGATCAGGAACTTTCCAACGACTACTACCTGAAGTACGGCACCGGTTACTTCCGCGTTGCCGACGACGCGCCCGATAGCGCAGCTCAGGCCAACGGCTCAACCCTTGGTACTGAAGTCGCTGCTCAGGTTGGTAAAAAGTTTGCCGGCGTGTATGACATCAGCCTCCGCGGCTCTTACGGTTTCATGGGGGACTTCTACGGAGATGACCCGGAGGATACCTATAAGGTCGTAGCTATGGTCAATATCAGTTACTGATCAACGTGTAATTTCATGATCTGATACAACGGCCGGGCCTTAGTCCGGCCGTTTGTCATTGAGCCGGACATGCGGAAGGTCGGCAATGATTTTGACGAAATCCTCCAAATGAGGACACTAGCTGACCCACGCAAAGGGGCCAGCCTTTTCTACTGGGCATTATCGTACTAAAACCACCACCGGACGCCCGCCACGAAGCTGGAGGACTCGACGTCTTCCCCCTCGCGCTCACGAAGGTCCTCTGTGTTGCCCAGAAAGCGGGTGTAAGAAACACCCACGTAGGGCGCAAACTCCCTCGAAAAGTGGTATCTCAGACGGAGCCCCAGGCCCACATTATTGATGCCACTACCGACGCCCCACTCCTCAACATCGCTGAAGGCAACGAGCGTTTCGCCGCGGCCCTGCAAAATGAGCCTTTGGGTCAGCAGCCAGTCGT
>OJIS01000071.1_pt1 | contig 41445 bp, 43 predicted proteins | sample 1595671 | NCBI WGS metagenome assembly OJIS01 (sample SAMN05416814, study PRJEB24817) | seawater metagenome | isolation source: Sea water | place: Canada:Atlantic | collected 2013-07 | reverse complement strand
AGTCACAAAGATGCCCATACTTATGGCCATGGCTAGCAGGGCTGCTGAAAAGGGTGCCGTGTGGCAGATCGGCTGCGAATGGCCGACATGCCACACGGTTACGAACACCTTATGCGAGACGTAATTGAACGCCATCAGGTCTGGGCCTACCTCATCGCTGTTTTTTCCGGCCTCATTGCCGGATAGACCTCTTCCCTCGGCGACAGGGTGGAGGAGTGCCAGAGCACCCGAGCCATTGCGGCAACGCCGGTTCTGTTGATTGCTCAACTGGCTCTTCTGCCACTCTACCTCTGGCTTTTTGTGGGCAGTCAATTCGATTTAAATCTGGAGCTTGGGCGACACCTCCTGCCGGCCTTTGTCGGGCTGATTGTTGTCCCGCTTATTCTGGCATTTCTGACTGAAAAATGGGCCGAAAACTCCAGAAAAGCCACCGGGTTCATTCGCTTCATGGGCCTGATGCCGGTCCTTCTGCTTACAGTCGTACTTTTTATCATCACGATGACACAGGTCAGCCAGATCGACAGTGCCGGCCCACTCATCTGGCCCTTGATGATTCTGTTCCCGACCTATCTGCTAGCTGCGGCTCTGGTTGGAAAGGCTCTGCGCCTGGTCTTTCGATTACCGATGGAAACCGGCCGAACCGTCATCTTCAGCCTTGGAACACGCAACTCCTTCATGGTTTTACCTTTGGCACTTTCAATACCAGAGGCCTGGGCTACGGCCGTCGTGGTGATTGTCGTCCAGTCTTTGGTGGAACTGTTTGGAATGATGCTTTATCTGCGGTGGGTGCCTGGTCGGCTGCTACCGGACACCTGAAAAATCTGACACCCATTGAGCTCATCTAAAAACAGGGAGATCTTGTGTGCATACCCGAACAAAGTGCGCCTGATCCTGCGCTAACTATTGTTTCACGAAGGCTCGGAAGGGGCCGTCAAGAACTGGCAACGCTATGTCACTGCTTGACCACCTTCTACCCTACGATTTCTCGCCGCTGACCGTGCTGAGCGCTGAAGAGGTTCGACATGACCTCGTTGCTCTTATTCAGGAGGATTCCTGAATCGAGTTGGAGTTGATCTTAGGGCACATTTCATCAGCTTGACGCCTAAAGGCGACGAAGTCATTTAACCCGGCCACCGCGGATGCAGCTCATCAATCACATACCGGTGGGAATGCTCCGCTCCCGATTCCGTTCTGTGCGGGTGGTCGCGTGGCAGGTCATGATGGCTATGGGCAATCACCAATGGATCATCGGCGGGCCACAGTCGGCTGGCTGCAATCAGGAAGACGAGTCCCAGAACCGCCAACACCATCAGCGTTGGCTGAATGCCGGCAGATGAGCCAAGCCATCCCGCCAGCGGATAGGCAATCAGCCAGCCGGCGTGAGACAGCGAAAACTGGGCGGCAAAAAGCGCTGGGCGGTCTTCGCCATGAGAAGACTGGGTGAGCAAACGACCTATGGGTGTCTGAACCGTTGAGAATCCAACACCAAGCAGCGCCCAGACTGGCATCAGCATGTAGAGGCTGTCAGCAAACCACGCCGCGCCCAAGCCGCCGAGCAACACCCAAGCCCCTGCCAGCATCACCGAACGGTCCTTCCAGCGTTTGAGCAGCGCGGGCAGCGCCAGTGCCGCCAGCATGGAACCCGCGCCGAATGCCGCAAAAGCCATGGCCGTGTGCTGATCGGTCAGGCCAAAACCACCCTGCACGATCACTACGGTGTTCACGATCACCATGGAGCCGGCCATGCTGACCACCACATTCAGCGCTATCAATCCCCGAAGGCGCGGTGTGGCCATAAAGATGCGAAACCCACGACGGGAGCGTTCGTAGATACCCCGACGCTTCTCCGGCGCGGAGCCAGAAGGCAGAGCCACCGATACGACGAGCAACGCTGATGCTATGAAGCCAACCACCGTGCCTGAAAACAGCCCCTGCCAACTGGTAACCAACAACAGCATGCCGGCCAGAGCCGGACTGATCAGGTTTTCAAGATCGTAAGCCAGACGGGAAAGGGACAGCGCCCGCGTATAGTCGTCCTCGTTGGGTAAGGTGTCCGGGATGGTGGACTGGAACGTCGGCGTAAAGGCCGCAGATGCCGATTGCAGCACGGCGATCAGTACATACACCTCCCAGACCTCAGTCACAAAAGGCAAGGCAAGTGCAACGGCAGCTCGCACCAGATCCAGAGAAACCAGCATCACACGACGAGGTATGTTCTCCGCCAGTGCTGCAGCAATGGGGGCAATGAAGACATAGGCGACCATTTTGATTGCCATGGCTGTGCCAACCACCTGCCCCGCCTTATCACCAGCAAGATCAAAGGCCAGAAGGCTCAGGGCAACCGTTGCCAACCCCGTTCCCAGCAGGGCAACGACCTGGGCTAAAAACAGATGCCGGTAGGTGCGATTTTTCAGAATCTCAAGCATGGTTCTCCTGACTAAAGACCCGCAACCGGGCGGTTAGCGGGCCTTTGCTCCATCTCCAGCTTTACATTTTGCCGGAGTGGTTAGCTCCAACGGGGTTGCCGTACTCATCCACAAAGACATACAGGTTCGCTTTGTCTTCGCTGGCAGAGTCAGGATTAGCAAACTGGACGACCCATAGTTTACCCGCCGAGGTAGACCGCTGCTCGGCCTTGCCTCTGGAGGCTTCCGCCCAGCTAGAAGCAATCTGTTCTGAATTGACGAGTTGCTGCTTGACGGCGGCTGCTCGCTCGGTCACCTGTTCTTTCGAAACAGGCTCCGAAGCACCATGGCTATGGCCAGCCCCGGCAAATGCGTAGCCGGAAACCGACAAAACAATGACCGCTGCAAATACGTGAATCATTTTTTTCATGAGATAACTCCTAAGGATCAATAATTGAATTACTTCTTGCTAATGCCGCTGTAAAACCCGCTGGTGTCAAGAACCACAGTGACAGCTGTTTCTCCGCGATTTTCCCAGTACCATCCATGCGTACCGTCAAACGGTGCCTCAAATGCTCCGCTCGCAGACGGCTGGTCGCGCCCCTGCCAGTAGCTGGTGAAATTGTCGCCGTCATTGAACCGTTCACCGTGCATATCGAAGTTCACCGAACCTCCCTCCGTGGTCCAGTTAAAGACCATTCGATCACCCTCGGCCATTGTGGCTTTGACTTCCAGACCCTCGTTTGGTCCCAAAGTGACGGTTGTGGAATCAGAACTCAACCCTTCTGGCGTTTTCCAGACCGGGCCAGCCGACAATGCCAGCAGGTTACCTGACGAGGCCGGTGCTGACTCAGGCTGCGCGGACTCAGCGGCGTTAGCCTGACTGAGTACAGTCAACCCCATGGTCTGGCCGAGTCCCGTGGGATCGATGCCATATTCGGCCGGGAGGATGGTTGTGACCAGAACCACTCCGCCGATAACAGCAGCCACTCCGGTCGCCTTGAACAAGCTTTTTGAGGAAGGAAGTCCCTCACGATTCATATTGGAAATGTCTTGCATGGTCTAGCTCCTCAGGAAACGGTGTACAGGCCAGTCAACTGATAACCCATCAGCATAAAACCGGCACTCATCAACAGAACGTTGGCTGCAAGTGCTTGCCGGGGGAAAACATCCGTCCGGCGCCAGAAGTTCATCGCAATCAGAATGATGCCCAGAGCCATCAACTGGCCAATCTCAACTCCAACATTAAACGCCAGAATGTTCGCCACCAGGCCATCCTCTGAAAGCGTGAAATCCTGAAGCTTCGTGGCGAGGCCGAACCCATGAAAAAACCCGAAAATCAGGACAGCGGCCTTGGTATTGGGCTGAAATCCGAACCAACGGCGAAACGCACCAAGGTTATCCAGAGCTTTGTAGACCACGGAAAAGCCGATGATGGCATCCACCATATAGGCATTGACGTTGGTCTCGCTCAGCACGCCGTAAAGAAGCGTAACACTGTGTCCAACCGCAAAAAGCGTGACGTAGATACCCACGTCTTTCATGCGGTAAAGAAAGAAGATGACACCTGCCAGGAACAGGAGGTGGTCGTAGCCGGTGACCATGTGTTTGGCCCCCAGATAGATAAAGGGCAGCAATTGTGCCCCGCTGGCCTGCTCAATGAACGTGGCATCGCCTGCTTCAACACCATGGGCAAAGAGCAGAGGAGAAAACATCAGGCCTACGAGCGCTGCCCCTAAAAGGTACAGCCAACGCACGCCAACGCCCACGCCTGTTCGGCGCGGAAACGGCATATGATTCATTCGGTGATCTCCGAAATATCGACAGAAATTTAGATAAAGACGCTGACGCGTCAGTTCTTAATGACGTTTTCAGGCTTTCGGAGGCCGATAAAGTGCGGATGTCTGCTCCGGCAGAGGAGACGGCGTTCTTTGAAGCACAGGCTTGTCCTGCCTGTGGAAAAGCGGCACTGCATCCAGCTTCAGGGGCACGTGCTTTTCGACTGCGCCAATCGCATGGAGTAGCAGGTGGTCCTGGTCCGTCATTTCAACTGTCGAAACATGGAGATGATCGAGAGAGGACGGATGGATATGCCCATGGTTCTGGACAAATTCTGCAAGAGATAGACTCTGTGATGCATCGTGAACGTTCTGATCTGAAGCCCAGGCAAGACGAAAAAGCATCATGAGTGACAGCATGGTCACCACAAAAATACGTCTGCCGGTGGAAAATTGGGCCTGGTTAATGAACACTTCGTATCTCGTTAGCGTCGATCTTTGGACAGGAAGACTATCCAAGTACGATCTGCTTTGCAAAGGTGCGCATTTAAAGCGCCTGGTTCCAGGCAGGGGGCAACCTCTAACCATCCACTACTCAATTTCAGGAGCGCGTCTATGCATCACGAACGACTGGACCAATGGCAACACGATCACGTCTTCGGGCAGAACCACAAGCGCTCCGGCGAAACTCGCACGCTCATCGTTGTGGCCTTGACCCTGGCGATGATGGGTTGGGAAATTTTCGCAGGGATCATTTATGGCTCAATGGCGTTGCTTGCCGACGGCCTGCATATGGGATCACACGCCGTAGCTCTTGGCATTGCCGCTTTTGCCTATACGTACGCACGCAAAAACGCAGGTAGCGCACGGTTTTCTTTTGGCACAGGGAAAGTCAACGCCTTGGGAGGCTTTACCGGGGCGATTCTATTGGCTGTCTTTGCCCTCTACATGGTCATCGAAAGTGTTGGGCGCTTTATCCAGCCGGTCGGAATTTCATTTGATGGCGCAATATTTGTGGCCTTTATCGGCCTGGTGGTCAATGGGATTTCCGCCTGGATACTGGGTGAGAAAGGACATGACCATGGCCATGATCACAGCCACGGGCACGACCATCACAGCCATCACAGCCATCACAGCCATCACAGCCATCACAGCCACGATGATCATAACCGCAGGGCGGCATATCTTCATGTGCTCGCCGATGCCCTGACGTCGGTATTGGCAATCGTCGCCCTTCTGGCCGGGAAATACGCAGGATGGAACTGGATGGACCCGATGATGGGCATTATCGGTGCCACGCTGGTGACGCGCTGGTCCTGGCTTCTGGTCAAAGACACCTCAAGGGTCCTCCTCGACGAGCAGCATCAGGACATGGAGGAAGCGGTAAAACAGGCAATAGAGGACGGCGATGCCAAAGTCAGTGATCTGCATGTTTGGGCGATTGGGCCAAACATTCATGCGGCCATTGTCTCGGTTGTTTCCCACCAGCCTGAGTCAGCCACCGCTTACAAAAACCGCATTCAGAACCAGTGCCGGTCACTGGTACATGTAACAGTTGAACCGCTAAGGTGTGACTGAATCCGGGGGCTGACTACTGACAGGCGGCGCAGTCATCCTGGCCACTCAAGGTGCCCCTCAACAATAAGTCGCGATGGCCCGCTTTGTGCATCCACCTCCCCTAGACACCAAAACCGTCAACATTTCCCCAGTGACCATAGGAGGGGACCAATGCCATGTCGCTGCTCACATCGCTGATCAAAGCCAGCACCCAGTTCCAGCAAGCCATGGAAAAGAAACAGCCGGCGGGGTCGGGCAATGCGTTGCCAAAGCCCGCTGCACCAGAGGCACCGGTCTCCGCAACCGATGACCGGTTTACCCTGTCGGAACGAGCGGGCTTCGATACCGGCCACCCCAAATCCACCCGCTTGCAGATGGCGGAGTACAAGCAAACCGTCGGGCAGGACCTTGCCTATATGCGGGAAACGCTGCGGCATAAACTTGCCGAATACAAACTGAGCCCCGCAACCAGCGTGGAAGTGTCAAAGAGCGACGAAGGCAAGATCAGCATTGGCGGTGGTATACCGGAGGAAACCCGCAGCCGCATCGAACACGACCTGAACAATAGCAAACCCTTCCGGGAGGCATTCAGCCGGCTCAGCGCCAGCGAACCCACCCTGCATTTTGTGGACAACGCGCTCAAGTTGAACAAGGCATACGGCGTGAACAATTCACTGCTGGACACCCTGGTCAGCGACAACCAGCAATTCAACGGCCTGCAGGACCTTGCGCACCGCTACGACAGCCTGCGCAGGACTATCAGTACCGATCAGGCCACCAACTACGCAGACCGCAAAAATTTCGCCCTGAGCCTGAACACCCGGGCCTGACTCCGTTAAATCCGGAAGGGCTCTGGGTCCCCTTTGCCGACGCGAGTCACCTCCGGCGCATCCCCGGTCATATTCACCACGGTGGTCGCCTCCAGGCCGCAAAAACCGCCATCGATGATCAGGTCCAGCTCGTGTTCCAGAGTTTCCCGGATGTCATATGGGTCGGTCATCGGGTCCTCGTCGCCCGGCAATATCAACGTACTGCTCATGATAGGTTCGCCCAGTTCCGCCAACAGCGCCTGCACAATTGCATTGTCCGGCACCCGCATGCCAATGGTTTTACGCTTGGGGTGTAACAGACGGCGTGGTACTTCACTGGTGGCGTCCAGAATGAATGTGTAAGCCCCCGGCGTGAAGTTCTTGAGCAGCCGATACTGGGTGTTGTCGACCTTCGCGAACACACCGATGTCCGAAAGGTCCCGGCACATCAGGGTGAAGTTGTGCTTGTCATCCAGGCGGCGAATGCGCTTTATCCGGTCCGCTGCCTGCTTGTCACCGAGGTGGCAGCCAATGGCGTAGGCGGAATCCGTCGGATACACAATAACGCCTCCCTTGCGGAGAATATCCACGGCCTGGTTGATCAGCCGCTTCTGGGGCGTTTCCGGGTGAATCTGGAAGAACTGGCTCACTGGCCACCTCCGGATGCAAAGGCCGGATCATTCTTGGAGCCGCCCATGCAATTAGGAGAATCAGGCGCAGCCTGGCCGGAACTCTCCCACTCCTGTGGTGAATACACATGCAGCGCCAGGGCGTGGACGCCACCGGCCATTTCGTCCGCCAGTATTTTGTAGATGGCTTGGTGCCGCTTGACCTTACCCTGCCCCTCGAACTCTGAAGACACCAGAGTCACCTTGAAATGGGTTTCAGAATTCGGCGGCACGCTATGTTTGTGGCTCTCGTTTTCAACCATGAGGTGTTGGCTGTCGAAAGCGCTTGTCAGCTTTTGCTCAATGGCTTGTTGTGTGGACATAAACAGGCCTGCTCCTGATTGAATGTGTTATGGAACAGTCTACTACACCAAACGCTGTGTTACCTTGACAGGATACAGACAAAGCGCCATCTTCCATCCCCACCCGAAAACTGCTTCCGACTTATGCGCCTGTACATTGCTGAAAAACCAAGCCTGGGCCGGGCAATTGCTGCTGCCCTCCCCGCTCCCCATCAGAAGGGGAACGGATGGATTCGTTGCGGCGAAGGAAGCAACGCCAGCACCGTTAGCTGGTGCATCGGCCACCTATTGGAACCGGCGGAACCCGGCCAGTACGACCCGCGCTGGAAAAAATGGCGACAGGAAGATTTGCCTCTGTTTCCCGGGCGCTGGGAGGTGATGCCTAAAGACAGCGTACGCCAGCAGCTCAAGGTATTGGAGTCTCTGGTCCGCAAGGCGGAGACCATTGTCCACGCCGGCGATCCGGACCGGGAAGGCCAACTGCTGGTGGACGAAGTCATCCGCTACACCGGTGCCACCTGTCCGGTGCAGAGAATCCTGATCAACGACCTGACTCCGGCGGCCGTGGCAAAGGCCATCCAGGCTCCCAAGGACAATCGTGAGTTTCGCCGCCTGTCCCATTCCGCCCTCGCCCGCCAGCGGGCGGACTGGCTCTACGGCATTAATCTTACTCGTTTCTATACCCTGTCCTATCAGCAGCAGGGCCAGCAGGGCGTATATTCCGTCGGCCGTGTACAAACCCCGGTGCTGGGATTGGTGGTGGAGCGGGACAACACCATTGAGAACTTCCAGCCGAAACCTTTTTTCCGCGTTCAGGCGACGTGCCACGCGGTGGATGAGGAATCGGACCAGCAATCGTTTACGGCACGCTGGCAGCCCTCGGAAGCCTACCGGGAATACCTGGATGAAGAAGACCGTTTGTTGGACAGCGATGTCGCCAGACAGATCGCCGAGGCCGTAGAAGGACGGCCCGGCAAAGTTACGGAATCCCGTTTCCGCGACAGGAACGAAACGCCGCCCCTGCCATTCTCACTCTCAGCCTTGCAGATCGAGGCGGGGCGACTGTTCCGCATGGGCGCGAAAGACGTGCTGGACACCGCCCAGAACCTGTACGAACGCCACCAGTTGATTACCTATCCCCGTTCGGACTGCCGTTATCTGCCGGAAGGTCATTTTGACCAGCGTCAGAGTGTGGTGCAGGCCATTGGCAATGTCGCCGGCGAACTGGCGACAGCCTGCGAGGCAGCGGATCTGAACCGCCGCACCGAAGCCTGGAACGACAAGAAGGTGGATGCCCACCACGCTATCATCCCTACGGCCAGAAAGGCGCCCAATGGACGTCTGAGCGAAGCTGAGAGGAACATTTACGAACTGATCAGCCGGTATTACCTGATGCAGTTCAGCGCCGACGCCATTCACCGGGAAGGCAAATTAACTGTCGGGATTGGCGAACACGCGTTCAGGGCAACGGAAACCGCGGTTCTTCAGCCGGGCTGGAAAACCCTGGAGATTCGCCAGCGGGAAAGCCGACAGGAGGCCGCCAAAGCGCCCCTCCCTCGCCTGGAGAAAGGTGACCCCATACTCTGTGACTCGATGGACATCGCCGAGCGCAAAACCCAGCCACCCCAATACTTCACCGACGCCACACTGCTGTCAGCGATGACCAATATCGCTCGCTTTGTCAGCGATCCAGAACTTCGGAAAACCCTGCGTGAGACCGATGGGCTGGGCACTGAGGCCACGCGGGCGGCGATCATTGATACCCTGTTCCGGCGCGACTATCTATACCGGGACAAGCGCCACATCCGGTCAACGCCGAAGGGAAAGGCGTTGATTGATTCATTGCCGGAATCCGTCAGCAAGCCGGATATGACGGCCATCTGGGAAGCCACCCTGGAAAGTATTCGCCGCGGTGAGGGCAATCCCAAGCAGTTTATTGCAGACCTGAAAGAACAGATACGCGGGTTCATCAATACCCCAGAGCAGGAAGCCAAGACAGCCCCACCAGGCGAGGGGCAGCCGCACTGCCCCAAGTGCCGCGCTCCCATGCGCCAGCGCGAGGGCAAGTTTGGTGCCTTCCATGCCTGCACCCGCTTTCCGGACTGCAAAGGCACACGGCCCATTGAGGACCAGTCGCCGGCGGATGGCACGGGAGAAAAACCCATTCCCTGCCCGCACTGCTTTTCGCCCCTGGTGCGCAGAAAAGGTAAAAAAGGCTGGTTCTGGGGCTGCAGTAGTTTCCCCGGCTGCCGACAAACACTGGATGACGACAACGGAAAGCCTGCGATCCGTTTACGCAACACTACATAACGACACTGAAGCGAAATTGCGGATTTGTAATAATGTGAAGCGGAATTCAATATCCATTCCCCGCCTTCGGTCGGGAAGCCTGAATATGACAATTTTGATGTCGGGAGACGTTTGATGCGAATTGCCCTGCTTGAGGACGAACATGAACAGGCTCAGCACATCCAGTCTGTGTTGTCCGGGCGTGGGCACCACTGCGACAGTTTTCCGTCGGGCCAGGCATTCCTGAGCGCGGTCCTTCACCGCAGCTATGATCTGTTGGTGATGGATTGGCAAATACCCGACATGACGGGAATTGAAGTTCTGGAAAACGTGCGTGCGCAGTTGAACTGGCAGATTCCGGTGGTGTTTCTCACTCAGCGTGACAGCGAGACTGACATCGTACGTGCGCTGGACGCCGGTGCAGACGACTACCTGGCCAAGCCCGCTCGCGAGGCAGAACTGGTAGCGCGCATCAATGCATTGGCACGTCGCACCAGCCCCGATGCCGACAAAGAATCGCTGCAGTATGGCCCGTTCGAGATCAATACACAGCTTCGGACCATTGCGCTTCACGGCAACGTGCTAACACTCACCGACAAAGACTTCGATCTGACCCTGTTCCTGTTTCAGAACCAGGGTCGGCTGCTGACCCGCGAGATGCTGCTTGAGCGGGTATGGGGACTGGCGAAAGACATCAATACCCGTACCGTGGACACACATATGAGCCGGCTTCGACGCCGACTGGGCCTTAATCCCGAAAACGGATTCCGGATCAAGACCATCTACCAGCGCGGCTATCGTCTTGAGGCAATGAGAGCCTCAGACCCGGATGAGAACGTACCGGTCATGGAACAAGCCTGACATGAGTCAATGCGTCACCCTGCGAACATTCACCGGTTTGCTGCTCCTAATCAGCTCCCTGCTGGCGTTGCCAGTACAGGCGGAACTTTCGGTCACTCGAGGTTCCCAGGCGGCCGCCGTTGCCCCGGAATCCAATGCGACGCCGGAGTGGATCTATACCGTACGACCCGGTGAACATTTTGCGGAGATCGCTGACGCATTATTGTCCAAAGGCATTCCCGCCATTCGCCTGCTACAACATAACGGCATCGACAACCCTGCCAAGGTGAGCAGCGGAGACAACCTGCGAATTCCCCTTGCCTGGCTTCAGCGCCAACCCAACCCTGCGCGGGTCAGTTCAGTGACCGGATCGGTGCAGCTGATTTCCGGTGGTGACGGCACCAAACACCCCCTGACCAGCGATTCCCTGATTCGAGTGGGTGACGAAATCCGGTCACAAGCTGGCACGGCTACCATCGAGCTTGCTGACGGCTCTGTGGTGCGGATATCACCGCATTCCCGCCTTGCCTTCAATCGCCTGACTCAGTACGGGAAGTCCGGCATGGTTGACACCCGCCTGCGCCTCAATCAGGGCGAAATAGAAACCCAGGTGAAACCGGTGATCGAAGGCGGCTCACGCTTTGAGATTGAAACACCCTCCGCGGTGGCGGCGGTCAGGGGTACCATGTTTACCCTCAGGACTGCGCCCGGCATGACCGATCTACGGGTCACCGAGGGCGAGGTATCGTTTGGCCCGCCGGGGCAAACACGCAGGATTCCAGCCGGATACAGTGCCAGCGTTTCAACCGCAGGGGTGGGCAGAGTGAACATCCGCCGCCTGCCCCCAGCTCCGGAGATCAACCCCCTGCCGCAGCAGCTGAAGCAACTTCCTGCACAATTGAGTTGGACGCCCAATGGCGCCAACAGCCATCGTGTGGATATCTTCGATGCTGATTCCGGCCGCTGGATTAACAGCAGCAAGGTCAGCGGAAGTGATTTCGATATTAACCTGCTGGACAATGGCCGCTACGAGATTCACCTTGCCGCCGTCGACAATCGCGGTATGGCTGGCATGCCCGGCGTCACGTCCTTTGAAGTCGACTTACAAGCCCGGACCGCCGTACTGGAACAACCAGAACCAGGCGCGACCGTTAACGACGACATGCCCGAATTCCGATGGCAGTTACGTGGCGAGAACGAAGTCGCCCGGGTGGAAATTGCGGAGAATAAAGACTTTGGAAACACGATTGCCACCAGTGAGTGGGCGCCTGATGAAAGCGCTCTGCCTTCTCGACCACTGACACCGGGACAATACTACTGGCGGGTGGTCACCGAGGCCGGCGGCAATTCTGTGGCCACGAGCGAGGCACGCTCACTGGTTGTGAACGGGACCCTGCCACCGGTTCGCATCATCAGTGTCAACTACGTCGACAGCCAGGTAAGGGTGTTCTGGCAGAAGGTGGATACCGCAACCGATTATCGCCTGCAGCTGTCTGAAGAGCCGGGATTTAACAACATAATCAAAGAGGCTACGCTGTCGGATACCACAGCGGCCTTGCGCCTCATTCCCGGAAGACGGTATTTTGTTCGCCTGAAAGCCCTCTCTGACGGTCCGCTTGAAAGCCGGTGGGGACCAGGGAGGGAATTGTTTCTGGAATAACCCACAACTTCCTGATATCCGATAGCAGGCCCCATGACCCGGAACTGGTTTCCCATTAAGACAACACCTTGGACACTGGGCCTGCCACTACTGACATTTCTGCTACTCTTTCAGACAACCTCAGCTCCGGAGCGTCTGGACTTCTGGCTTTACGACACCCTTGTCACCGCAACACCCGCAGAACCCGCGGATGACGTCGTTATTATCGCCATAGACGAACTGAGCATGGATCGCCTCGGGCGCTGGCCCTGGCCACGGACCACCCATGCGCAGCTCATCGAAAAACTCCGCCAGGCCGGCGCCAAAACCATTGTCTTCGACATTCTGTTCCCCGAACCGTCGTCGGAAGACCAGGCAATGGCCAACGCCATGCAGAAACACGGCAACGTCATCCTGCCGCTTCATCTGTCACCACCGTCCCGGCACTACCTGATCAGCGAACAACTTCCCACCCCTGCGCTGGCGTCCGCAGCAGCTACGCTTGGACATGCCCACGTGGAGCTTGACGAAGACGGCTTGGCGCGGGGGCTTTATCTGTTCAATGGCCTGGGTGATCAGTTATGGCCCAGCCTGGCTCTGGCGGCCTCTGATAAGCCATCACCTGGCCCGGAAACGTCCAATGCGCCGCCCTATACAAACGTCAGACAACACTACCGCGCCATTCCAATGGCTGGTGGTGCCGGCACACTGCCTTCCTATTCCTATATCAAGGTGCTCAACGAGCCACCCGCAAGGGAGACTTTCCGGGGAAAAACCGTATTTGTGGGTGCAACCGCACCAGGTTTTGGCGACATCCTGCCCACCCCGTTTTCGGGCCTCAATCAGCCCATGTCCGGCGTTGAGTTCCACGCCAACAGCTATTCCGCGTTGGTGAAAGACGAGTTGATATCGCGGGTGTCGAAGCCTATTGGGATCGGCCTCGCTGTTCTGGTCATTGTTCTACTGTCATTCACCCTGCCCCGCATGCGACCGGCAGGTAGCATTTTGCTCTGTTTGACGAGCTTCTGCTCGCTGACTCTCCTGCATGCGCTGCTACTGGTCGGAGGCAAGCTCTGGCTGCCGATCTCCCACGCCATCGTGATTCCCCTGCTGGCGCTGCCCGTATCCAGCGCACTACGACTGGCCATGACCAACAGCTTCCTCAACCGGCAGCTTGACGAGCTTGCCCGCGGGCCCACCATGACCCTCGAAGAGCCGTCACTGAGGCACCCACCGCAACTGCTCAGCCATTTCCAGGCCCTGCTTCAACCAGAGGGCTGGCTGTTAGCTGAAGGTGATGACGTGATGACGTCTTCTGGTCTGGCCGCCGATGATATCCCGCCACTGGACACCCCGGGCCAATGGCATCACATTGATGGCCAAAGCTGGGTCAGCCTGATACGCAATGGCGTTACCTACAAAATCGGGCTCAAGCTGCCCAACGACCTGAGCCGGGAGGCCATCCAGCGCTACCTCCGCCGTTTGCCGCTGTCCAGCACCCAGGAGCCGGTGCGTAAAACGGGGCCAAGGGAAAACATCTCCGCTCGAATCGAGCGAGTACGCGTGGCGACCGAGCGCATGAGTCAGATGCAGAGGTTTATCAGGCGCAGCTTCGAACGCATGCCGGACGGCATTATCGTAACCGACGAGTTAGGCGTTATCCGCTTTGCCAACGGCCACATTGAAGAATGGTTTCGTGAACCCATGCCAAGCCTTAGCGGCCTGCCCCTGGCCAGACTTCTGGAGGGACATGACCCACGGGACAATCCGCCCTGGCATGAAACCGTCTCGGAAACCCTCACGCTGGCTCAGAGCCGCACAGTGGACCTACGGATTCGCGATATGGATTTCCTGATTCACTTCGCGCCGTTTTCACTGCCTGACAGCGATCAGAACGGCATTATCGCCAACATATCGGATATCTCGGAACTCAGGGAACAACAGCGCCAGCACCGGGAGGCCATCGACTTCATTTCTCACGATGTTCGCTCGCCCCTGGTTTCACAACTTGCACTGATCGAACAGCTCAAGCGGAATCGTGGCCATATCGAGCCGGAACAGCTCGACCAATTGGGTCGGCTAGCGAAGCGCAGTTATCATCTTGCTGAAGAATTCGTGCAGCTTGCCAGGGCCGAACAGTTAACCGAAACCCGCTTTTACGAGTGCGAGTTTTTAGCCATTGTTGAGAACGCCCGCGACAGCGTCAGCGAGCAGGCTGCCGAGAAAGGCATTCAGCTGTTACTTCAGGGAACAGAGGATTTATGGCTGAAAGGAAATGCGGAACTGCTTGAACGTGCCGTGATCAACCTTCTGACCAACGCCGTGCAGTACAGCCCATCCGGATCGATCGTCAACATTCAGGTTTTTCAGGCCGGCCATCAGGCGTGCCTGACTGTAAGCGACGAGGGGGAAGGCATTGCTCCGGAAGAAATCCCCTACCTGTTTGATCGCTATCAGCGCCAGAAAAGCAGCGAGCTGTCTGGCAATCATGGCACCGGGCTCGGGCTGTCGTTCGTGAACGTTGTGGTCGAAAAGCATCGCGGTGAAATAACCCTTCGCTCCCGACCCGGGGAAGGGTCGGCCTTTACCCTCAAACTGCCGATTGCGCATCCATTGGGGTAACAGCAAGGCCGAGCATACACTTCATGTCAGAGATCCGTTGTCTGAACTAGATGGTTTTGCTGACCGGCGCCGATGGCGCGCTCATCAGGCCATCAACATCTTCCACCTGAATCGTGAAGTACCAGGTGCCCGCCGACAAGTTCTCAACGTCATAGCTCATCGTTTCCAAGCCTCCGACATTGTCGACTTGAACTTGTTTGTCGAGGTTATTCCTATCCGTTCCGTACCTGATAACGTAGCGCTCCAAATCGTACGGACTTAGATCATCGCCGTTTTCACGATCGGTGGGCGCATTCCAGCTGAGCGACGCCGAGCGGTCAACCACTCCCTCGCCACCACCGCTCGGTGGTGGATTGCCCTCGGAACCACCTGAGCCAACCCCCGTGCTATCGCCTGTACCTGCAGTGCTCTCTGAGCTACCAGAAGAACCGCCCCCACAGCCTGTGAGGACCAATCCTAAAAACAACGCGGCAATCCATGCCTGTGACACTTTGATGACGCGTTTCATATGTATTTCACACCAATAAATTGCCGAATTTGTTAAATTGTATAAAACGTGGGCAAGTATCGATGTGAATGGTGTCATTTCCCAAGTTACGATTTTGTCAATTTTTCGACAGATAACCGTAATGAAGCAACTGAGGATACTGATTAACCGGGCAATTTTTTGCCCGAAAGGCGATAAATGGCGGTTATTTTTGGTACGAAAGTATTAGATTTAAGGAAAGCCGACTGGATAGGAGTTGCAAAAGGGTCGAAAAATATGCAGGGCGGAACTAAATCCTGAAGTAGACCGAACAGGCACAAAAAAGCCGGTCAAAGACCGGCTCAGATTGCTGACGAACCCCGGTTTTCCGGGGTTCGTTGCATTTGGGTGTTTTAAATTCAATTGGCGATGGATTGAGCCCAATATTCCCGATCGGATTGCCAATACGCCAGACAAGCCATTTTCCGGGCCCATTTCCGAATTTGGCCCTGCAAGTCCGGCATCCCAAAGGATTTGAGCCATAAAAGACGCGCCAGGATCTGCGCGATCTTCTTCATATTCTGGGCAGCAGCGGCCAACAGGCATTGCTCACGCACCTTCGAGAGCCCTCGCAAGCGAGCGTAACGGTGACCATGCAACTGCTTGGCATCGGCGAACGACCGCTCCACGGTTTCCTGTCGTCGTTTGTAGAGTGCCTTGCCCCACGGGGTTAACCGGTAGCTGTCCGTTCGGTCCTTGCTGTCCTGCCAGACATGCCGGGTCAGTACTTTGACGTGGTTGGCGCTGCGCGTGCATTGACTCAGCAGCGGGCAGTCTTTGCAGTTCGTGGGGTTGGATTTGTACTCCCGGTAGCCAAGGCGATTGGTGGTGGCGTAGATCAGTTGCTGGCCTTGCGGACAGCGATAGCTGTTGGTCTCGGGGTCGTAAGTGAAGGCCCGTTTTGGAAGGTAGCCCTTGGGCTTGTTCGGCCGCCGGTAGCCCATCACCCCGTAAAGGCCCCGGTCTTCCAGCCCCTTACAGATGCCGGCGGTGTAGTAGCCCGCATCCAACCCCACGCCCCAGACATCGAAGCCAAAGCGCTCACATTGGCGATCCAGTCTGTCCAGATAAGGGCGGCTGTCATGCAGGTTGGCTGGCGTGGCGTAACTGTCCGTGATGATGGCGTTGCGACCATCAACGGTTCGGTGGTCCAGGTAGAAGAACCCCTTGGGCTTACCTTCCCGAACCATATAGCCACTGTCCGGATCGGTACGGCTGATCTTGGTGTCTTTGGTCTTCGGTGGCTGCTCGGACAGCTTCGATTTCAAAGGCTTTTTACCCTGAGCTTTGCGATCGCCCTCAATGGCATCTTCTAGGCTGTCCAGGTAGGCCGCCACCTTCTCCTCTGCCTGTTTCAGGTCGTACTTGTTCTTGTTGGCATTGGCCTTGAGGTGCGTGCTATCAGTGTAAAGCACTTCGCCACCCACCAGGTCATAGCCCATCGCCTGGAGCACGATCTCATCGAAAATCTCCTGATAGATGCGGCTGTCCTGGAACCGCCGCCGGCGGTTCTGGCTCAGGGTGGAAGCATCCGGAATCTTGTCTGTCAGGTTGAAGCGTAAGAACCAGCGATAGGCCACGTTGACCTGTATCTCCCGCACCAGCTGCCGCTCACTGCGAATGCCGAACAGATAGCCGAGAAACAGCATCTTGAACAGCACCACCGGATCCAGTGCCGGACGACCGTTATTGGAGCAGTACAGGTGTCGAACCCGGTCACGGATAAATTCGAAATCGATGTACTGATCAATGTTGCGAAGAAGGTGGTTGTCGGGGACCAACGATTCGAGACTGACCATCTCGAGTTCGTGTTGTTGCGGGGACGGCTCTTTGAGCATGGGGCAGCCTCTGAAAAGTCGATACCCCAATTACAGCAAACCCCCGCCAAAATGGCGAGGGTTTGTCAGCAATCTGCGGCCCCAATAGGGGCCGTTTTTTTATGAACAACTATGACGAGATCAGTGAGCGTGACCGTGCTCTTGCTCTTCGTCAGTTGCTTCGCGCGCTTCAACCACTTCCACGTCGAAGTGCAGGGTCTCACCCGCCAGCGGGTGGTTGGCATCGATGGTGACGGTTTCGTCGCCTACTTCCACGACACGAACGACCTGGGGGCCACCCGGAGTCTGTGCCTGGAACTGCATGCCCGGCTCGATGGTGTCGACACCTTCAAACGCAGAACGTGGGACCGGCTGGACCAGTTCTTCGTTGACTTCGCCGTAACCTTCACCTGGCTCAACAGATACTTTCACCTGATCGCCAGCGTTCTTTTCGTTCAGCGCATTTTCCAGTCCGCCGATAATGTTCTGAGCACCTTCCAGATAGGACAGAGGCTCGCGACCTTCTACACGGGAGGAGTCCAGCTCTTCTCCCTGGTCGTTGGTGAGCGTGTAGTGGATGGTGACAACACGAGGTTGGGCCATGTGATCTCCTTGCGTGTCGCAATGACTGTTTGATGTAAATTTGGGCAATCGAAAGTGATCTTGAACAGCCAGACTGCACAGAGGGACTTACGACCACCGGGCCTCGTTAGAGAGCCAGGCTCGGTAACAAGTTCGAAAATACAGTTTAACAAGTGTCAGACTGCGTTTTCTACCGTGAGTTAGTTGGGACGGCGGCTGGTAATTCAACCGTTATCGGCAATTTTATAGAAATTTCCGCTACTCCAGACACCTATAACGGTATCTTCTCCGGAACTTTCTTCAGTCACCCGGTCGGCCAGATCGTAGTAAGCGGCCGTTACCAGCCTTGCCTCCACACCGTGGCGTAAACCGATGACCGGGCGTGGTTCGTTGGTTCCTTCATAAACCCCAATGTGCAGAGGGTGCTCGTCCCCAACTAACAGTGTCTCTCCTGTGTTGGTAGTTACTGACAGAACCTGATCCTTTCCACTGCCAGAGACTTCAAGAGAATGAGCAAGAATGGCCGTATCTTCGACAGTGATCCGCCACTTCTCAACCGGCGTCACCAGATAATGGTGCCCGTCACTTTCCTGCCGCAGAATCGTCGAGAACAGCTTAACAATGGCGTCCCGGCCGATGGGCTTGCCCTGATACAGCCACTGCCCGTCACGGGCAATCACGATATCAATGTCTCCGGACAGCTCCGGGTTCCATGTTTCGAGCGGTGGCAGGCCTTTTCCGGGAGCCTGTGCACTTTCCACTTGTTGCGCAATTGTCTCGGGCTTCTGGCTCATAAAGGTTATTCCTGTGTGGTTTCACAGAAACTATGGGCGCTGGGGCACCGATTTTAAAGGTCTTATGAGAGATTTCAGGGTAGGAATTGTGCCCGCAAGTCGGCGCAGCCCGGACCCGCTACGGGCATTTCGAGAACCACTGCCTGAGCGGTCATAAAGGGGATGCCCTTACGATGACCATCCACCAGGAGTGTCGAAAGGCTGCCAACAAAGGGCATATGAGAAATCAGCAATAACGGAGAGGGAGCGGATTCGATCAACTCATCCAGACAACGGCCGGGATCATCATCCGGCGTAATATAATCCTTTTCCGTGACCGGGCAATTCAGAATCTCAGACGCAATCGCAGCGGTTTGCCGGGCCCTGACCAATGGGCTGCACCAAATAAACTCAGGGCGCCAGGGCGACTCCGCAATCTGAGCGGCTACGTCCGCCACCCCGTGGCGACCAAACTCCGTCAGCTCACGCTCCCTGTCGAGAGTGTGCCAACCGGCCTCACCATGGCGCATGACGATCAAGTGCACTGGCTTTCCCGCCGGCTAACCCGAACCTTACTGACTGATGGTTCGTGGAAGAATGAATTCCACATCTGAATTCTGGACCGACATCATCAGACTGTTGATCACTGCACTGATGGAGGCGCCATCGTAAAGAATCTCATAGAGCCCTCGAACCAAAGGCATGTAGATACCAATCGCCTCGGATTTCTCCTTGACCAGTTTCAGGGTATAGATGCCCTCGGCCACCTGGCCCAACTCCGCGACCGCCTCATCCAGCGCCTGGCCGTTACCTACGGCGTAACCAACACGGTAGTTCCTGCTTTTCGGAGACGTACAGGTCACGATAAGATCCCCTACCCCCGCAAGGCCCATAAACGTCATGGGGTTGGCCCCCAGGCTGACCGCAAACCGGCTCATTTCCGCCAGCCCGCGGGTAATCAGCATCGCTTTGGCGTTTTCTCCCAGATTCCGCGCTGACGCCAGCCCGGCAACGATGGCGTAGATATTCTTCAGTGCACCGGCCAGCTCGACGCCATACACATCCACATTGGCGTAGACCCGCAGATATTCGCAGCCAAGCAGTTCCTGAACCGTGCGGCGCACGTCAGGGTCCTTGGCTGCGATAACGGTTGCCGTGAGGTCCTGACTGACGATTTCACCAGCCAGATTGGGACCGCTGAGCACACCAATGCGGGAACGCGGGATTTCTTCCTGAAGGATTTCGCTCATCAGCTTGAAGCCATGCTCTTCGATGCCCTTGGTCAGGCTGACAACGATCTGCCCTTCCCGGAACTCAGAGCTGTTTTCACGAATGACGGAGCGGAAGGCTTTGCTGGGAATGGCCACAAAGACAATTTCAGCCTTACCGACCGCTTCCGGCAGGCTGGTAGTCGGTTGAATATCACCAGTTAGGGTGACATCCGGCATATAGCGGCTGTTGATACCGGTGTTGCGGATTTCATCCGCCTGGGCTTCGTCCCTCATCCAGAAATGGACGGTATGGCCATTCTCCCCCAGCACTTTGGCCATGGCAGAACCGAAACTGCCACCGCCGAGAACCGCTACATCATGGCCGGTCTGGGAAACGTCGGTGGGCCCACGGTTATTTTTCTCAGGCATAGTCGTTCCGTTATGTTTTATGGTTCAGCCCGGTAAACGGCCGGCAGGAATGGAGAACGCAGTGATGACCCCGGGCTCAGCCGGACTCTTCGCATTCCAGGGCACGCACCAGGTTCTTGAATTCTTCCCGGTTACGGCTGTTCAGGCCCATCAGCACACGGTGGGCTTCCAACACCTTATCCCTGACCTGCTGCTCGCTCGCGCGCAATACGGGGATTTCTTCCAGTTCTTCGATGCGGGACGCAGGCTCGCGAACAATGATGAAAATCTTGTCGAAACCCATGGAGGTGATGATTCGGGTTATATCGGGGTTGGTGGATATCATCGTGGGCAGGAAATTACTGCGTTTCTGGGCAGCCATGGCAATCTTGGCCAACAGCCCCAGGGTGGTGCTGTCGATGATCTCGGTTTCGGTAAGATCAATAACCACCGTCTTGAAGTCAGGATCCTGGGTAATGGACTCAACCAGATTGTCCAGCGTCGAACACAGGTTCAGCCGGATTTCTCCAATAAACTTAAGGACATAGATGCCCTGTTTTTCAGCTTGCAGGATCTTGTAACCAGCCATTGAATCCACTGCCACTATGTCGACGTCGGGCCATTGGTATCAGGATCGGTATCCGTTACTGATACGATAGCAATATCGTCAGGTAACTCTGTGATCTCGTCGAGATTCAGAGCGTCGCCCAGGGAAGCAATAGTGTGACTACCTCCCGAGACGAGTTCAAGTAGTGTCTTTTCCTTTTCATCCAGGCTTTTGGCCTTGATGACCTCCAGTATACCGTCTGAGAAAAGAATCAGGTGGAACGGCTTGTCCAGTGGAACTTCGTAAACCTCCCATTCCGGCGTCTCGAACAGCCCTACCGGCAAGCCACTGCCTTCGAGGAACTCTGTCCTGCCGCCCTCCAGGGAAAGGATCGGCATCGGGAAATGGGCGCCCACCGAATAGCGAAGGCTCCTGTCAGACGTTGATATGATGCCTACGAACACCGTTACATGCTTGCCCAACCCGGTATCGAGCAGTTCGGAATTAATCCGCTCAAGGAAACGATCGGGAAACAGGATGTCATCACTGGAGCCACGCCTGAGATTGCGCTGGAGGCGGTTGGTCAGGTTTTTCAGCAACACCGTTACGAACGCTGAGCTGGCACCGTGGCCAGACACGTCGGCGATATACACCAGCACCTTGTCTTCGGTTATTCGGAAATAGTCCAGGAAATCCCCGCTGAGAAACAGCGAGGGCTTGATGAGGTGATTGACGGAAAAGCCGGAAAGCACCTGTTCCCGGTCCGGCAACATTCTGAGCTGGACCTTACGGCCGGCGCGCTGGTCGGCGCGTAATTCCGCAATGCCATCCCGCAAGTCCCGGTTCGCTTCTTCCAGTTCCTGACGATAAAGCTGGTTGAGCCGGTTCACACGCACCCGATCAAACAGCTTGCCAATAACGTCATCGAGGGCGCCACGATCATCGGAACAGGGTTTAAGCACGATATCGGCCGCGCCCGCTCTCAGCGCATTGACGATTTCGGAGGCATCTGCGGTGGAATAGCAGGCAACGATGGGGGTGAAGGTTTCCGCGTCTTCCAGTCGACCGGCAAGCTCACCAATGGCGTCCGGCGACAGGTCGGCAAAAATGATGTCCGGAATATTATCGTCGAACAGGGAACGGGCGGAAGCCAGGTCCGAATAACCGGTAACGTAGAATCCCCTGGCCTCAAGGTATCGACCCAGTTCCGAGCGGGCACGTTCATCCGAATCGATAATAAGAATGCGCTCGGTGCGCGATGTCATGGCGATTGCCCTAAACTACCATCGGTAAACAGGAAATTGGGTTTCTGATACCTATTCTGGCACGCCCCTGTGATATAACAAGACATGTTTGATGTTTTTGGGAGGTTGTAATCTATGAGAAGTGCCGTCAATGACCTGCTCGGGGCTTATGACAAGCTGATCATGGACCCGGTCCATGGCGGAATTCCGCTTTACCGGCATGAAATCAAGGTTATCGACCATCCCCTGTTCCAGCGCCTGCGCAACATTTGCCAGAACGACATCCTCAGCCTGGTTTTCCCGGGGGCGACCCACTCACGCTTCCTTCACAGTATTGGCGTGATGCACGTGGGCACACGGATGTTCCGTTCGATGATCGACGCCTACCTGCGGGAACGCCAGCTCAGCGACCAGACAGATCTGAGCCTCAGCCAGCTTGATGCCATTGACTACCTGGCCAAGACCATCCGCCTGGGCTGCCTGCTGCACGACAGCGGACATTCCAGCTTCTCCCACCAGTTCACCCAGGCGCGGCGCATCCACGACCTTATGTCGCGGCCCGACCGGTTTGATGACCTATGGAGCGGTGTCGACTATTCCGTGTATCACAGTGAACGCCCGGAAGAACTGGAGCACGAGCACTATTCCGTGAGGGTTGCCCACGAAGTGCTGTCGTCCATTGACCTTGAGACCGCCGGCCTCGATCCAAGAGACGTGATCGGCATCATGGAGACCACGGATGTGCGGCCCAGCGATGCGTTCTGCCGCCACGCACGCACCTTCTGGAATTTCATCGCCGGTAACGACGCGGACTCCGGTGTTCTGAGCGAAGCCGACACCCCCCGGCTGGTGATGGACCTGATGTCGTCCATTGTCTCCGGTGAAATCGACGCCGACCGGGCCGACTACATGCTTCGGGACGGCTTTCACTCCTCAGTCACCATCGGTGGTTTCAACCTTGACCACCTGCTGAGCAACCTGCGCTTCGGCTGGGACGTGCGCGAGCCCTGGCTCGGCCTGGCCATCACCCAGAAGGGTCTTGGCGCCTTGGAGGACTTCGTCTACAGCCGCCACCAGATGTACCGCAAGGTCTACGCCCACAAGACGGCCCTGGGTTTCGACTGGCTGTTGCGGGAAGCGATCAACGAAGTGCTTGAAGACCCGGAAATATTTGATTGGGTGGATACCTGCCTGAGCGACATGCGTTACTTCGCAGAACTGACAGACAGCTTCTTCTGGGAGGCTTTTCGCAAAGTGGCGCGGAAAAAGTCTGGCAGTTATTCACGCTGCATTGTGGACCGGGCCAAACTGAACCACCTGGACACCCGGGAAGATCTCACTGTCGCCGGCATCGAGGATCACAGCCGTTGGCTGGCCCGGGAGCTGGACCTGGACCCGGGCGAGGTTGTGACCTGCTCCATGCGGGCACGGTTCTCGAACATCCAGGACAATTTCAACGGCATCAAGGTACTGGTGCGTGATCCGATCAACCGTGCCCGTTCCCTGCGCAAGATTACCGATATCAGCGCCTTCTTCAGCAAGTTCAGCGACGGTACCATCACCCACTTCTACGTTCGGCCAACCGTACTGACCGGCAAGTAAGTTGGGTTTAGTCCGCCAGCATATGCGCGACCAGGCCACTGGCACTGTTGAACGCGCCCTCCACGCGGCCGCCGCTCAGCCAGTCCCCGGCCAGCCCGATGCGCTGGTCGCCATACCAGCGAAAGCCGGGTTGTTCCGTCGGCGAGGATTTCGCATAAAGCCACCGGTGCGAAATCCAGTCGTCAGGGCAGACAGTAACACCGGTTACCTTCTTAAACGCCTCAATCATGGCAGCCGACACCCTGTCCGCCGAGGTATTTTCGTGCTCCCGAGACCATTGAGGCGTTGCATGGAGAACCCACCACTGGCCGGAATCGTCCCTGCCCGGTTTGCTCGAGTTATTCGCAATCCAGTCGAGTATCGGGTTCTGGCACCGCATCCCGTCATAGGGCTGTTCCAGCGCCTGCCGAAAATAGACAGCGGTTGCCCAGCACGGCTGGATATGGCTAACGTGGCCCTGCATCTGGTCCGAGAGCGCTGTGAGTGCACTGTTGCTGAACAGATCCCGGGTCTGAGCCGGAGGTGCCGTGACGATAACCGCGTCAAAGGGACCATAAGACTCGCCGTCTGTATCGTTCAGCAACCACTGTTGACCCTGGCGAACCAGGCTATCAATGCGCGTTTGCGCCTGGACGTCTGCAGCGGTGGAAAACCCGCGGGTGATGGCGGTCATCCGGGGAACGCCGACGTAGCGGGTCTCTTGCGGGAACGGCTCCCATTGCCCGGAGGTGGTCTGGTAACCAAACCGCCCGGGCCACGGCCTGAAACTGCCTTCGGCATAGCGGTTCAGGAAGGCGGAGAACGCAGGATTCCTGATCGTAAAGTATTGCGCCCCGATGTCCACGGAGCCACCCGCAACACGCTTTGCGGCCATGCGACCGCCCGGGCCGCGGCTTTTCTCGAAGATCGTCGCTTCATGGTTCTGCTCCTGAAGCAGAAGTGCTGCACTCAGGCCGGCCATGCCTGAACCAACAATGGCAATCCGGCGTATAACAGGCATCTGATCGGTTTGGTTAAACATCGTATAACGTGCATCCAAATTCGGTTGTTGGAACGTAGAACCCGTCAAGCGTCTGGTTGAGATTCTTCAACGCCCAGGCTTTACAGGTTAAACCACGAACGAAAGGGCAATCAGGGTATGACCCGAGTGCAACACTGGCTGACAAACATTCTGAGATGGTTCGACTCCGCTGCGGGTTCGGATCACCTCGACACAAGCTCGCGGGCTTTCAATTTTCTCAGGGTGGTTCCCTTTATAGCACTTCATCTGGCCTGTCTGCTGGTCATCGTCACGGGCACCAGTACCTTTGCGGTCATCTTTGCAATTGGCTTTTTCGCCGTGCGCATGTTTGCCATCACCGGCTTCTACCATCGCTACTTTGCCCACAAAACCTTCAAGACCAGCCGTGTTGCACAGTTTTTCTTCGGCGTCCTGGGCGCCAGCGCAGCCCAACGTGGGCCGCTGTGGTGGGCCGCTCATCATCGGCACCACCATCAACATTCGGACGACGAGAAGGACTTGCACTCACCACACCAAGGCGGGTTCTGGTGGTCCCACGTTGGCTGGTTTACCTGTGACGCGGGCTTTGCCATGGATGAGCGCCGGGTGAAGGACTGGATGAAATTTCCCGAACTCCGCTTTCTCAACCGCTTTGACTCATTGGTACCGGCGGCAGCCGCGGTCGGTATTTATGCCTTGGGTGAAGCTCTGGCGGCGTGGGCGCCCGGCCTGGGCACCAATGGTTTGCAGCTGCTGACCTGGGGCTTCTTTATATCGACGGTGTTGCTGTTCCATGCCACGGTGTCCATCAATTCCCTGTCCCACGTCTGGGGAAAACGCCGTTTCGAGACTTCCGACGACAGCAGGAACAACGTCTGGCTCGCGCTTATCACGATGGGCGAAGGCTGGCACAACAACCACCATCGCTGGCCTCAATCCGTGCGCCAGGGATTCCGGTGGTACGAGGTGGATATGACCTGGTACGGACTGTGGCTACTCGCGCGTCTTGGCATCATATGGGACATGAACCCTATTCCAGAACACATTCAGGAAGAAACCCGCCAACTGGATTCCATGAGGAGGAAACACTCATGAGTACCGCCTCTGTCATCGAAATGGGCAACCAGAATTCATCCGTCCAGGAAACTCTTGGGCGCTTCACGCAACTCTTCAACAACCTCTGCGCCGGCAACATGGCGGAGCTGTCCAGCGTGTACAGCGAAAACGTGACATTTACCGATCCGTTCACGAGCGTGCGGGGAATTGGTGAACTGACAGAATACTTTTCCGGGGCCTACGCCAACGTGATTTCCTGCGGTTTCGACTTCGGCGAGCCCGTGGTCAACGGCGAGGATGTGTGCATTCCCTGGGTGATGCACCTCCGACACAAGCGTATTCGGAAGGGCAACCCGGTTGCGGTGGAAGGCATTAGTCAGTTGGTTATTCGTGAGGCGCGCGTTCTCTCCCATCGGGATTATTTCGACATCGGCCAGTTACTCTACGAAAACCTTCCGTTACTGGGTGGCGTGATCCGTTGGATAAGGAATCAGGCGGGATGAGTGAACGGCTTGGAACAGCATCCAACATCTGGATTACCGGGGCCAGTTCAGGGATCGGCGAAGCCGTTACCCACGCGCTGGTAGACCAGGGGCACCGTTTGGTGATCACCGGTAGACGACAGGAAGCGCTGGATGGCCTGTGCGCGCTGGCGCCGGAGAGAGTCGTGGCGGCGCGGGCCGACACCACGAGCCAGGAGGACCTGCAGGGTATTGCCGCAAGCCTGGAAACCCATGGTGACCTGAATATGGCCATCCTCAACGCCGGCACCTGTGAATACCTGGAAATCGCCAACTACGACAGCGCTGTGATCGAAAACAACATAAACACCAACGTGGTGGGCACCGCACGCTGTCTGGATATTGCCTTGCCGGCTCTGCGGCGCACTGTCGCGAAGGGCCAACCGGCGACGCTGGTGATTGTCAGCTCATCGGCGTGGTGGTTTCCCTTCGGCCGTGCCGAGGGGTACGGCGCCTCCAAGGCCGCGCTCACCTACTTTGCCCACGCGCTGAGAGCGGATCTGGCGCCCGAAGGCATCGACGTGGTGGTGGTTTCGCCAGGATTTGTGCAAACGCCGCTGACCGATAGGAACGATTTCCCTATGCCGTTTCTGGTCTCAGCGGAAGACGCCGCGGGCCGTATCGTCAACGGACTGCGTAAAGGCCGGAACGAAATCGCTTTTCCGAAGCGATTCACCTGGACACTGAAAGCCCTGGGCGCCCTGCCCCAGGGGTTGATTGATCGCATGGCCGCCAGCATGAGCCGCAAAAGCAGGAATGAACAGGAAACCAATGGATGAGTAACGAACGTCAACGTATTGCAGTCATTGGCGCTGGGGTCTCCGGCCTTACCACAGCCTGGCTCTTATCCGAAAAGTACGATGTGGAGCTGTTTGAAGCCGGCGACTATGCCGGAGGCCACACCAACACAGAGATGGTTACCGCCGGTGGTCGGGAGTGGCCGGTCAACACCGGTTTTATCGTCTTCAATGACTGGACGTACCCCAATTTCATGAAGCTGATGGACCGCTTGGGCGTTGCGTCGGAGGTCAGCGACATGAGTTTCAGTGTTGACTGTCATTCCTCCGGGCTACAGTACAACGGCACCAGCCTGAACACCCTGTTCGCCCAACGCAGAAACCTGCTGAATCTACCATTCCTTCGTATGATCCAGGAGGTCCTGCGCTTCAATAAGGAATCCCGGGCAGACCTGGCCGCTGGCAACATCGCAGACACCGAAACCCTGGGCGAATACCTGAACCGCAACGGCTACTCGCGCTACTTCCGCCAATACTACATCGTCCCCATGGGGGCCGCGATCTGGTCGGCGCCGGAGATTGTACTGGAACAGTTCCCGATCCGATTCTTTCTCCAGTTTTTCAATAATCACGGCATGTTGTCGGTAGACGATCGTCCGACCTGGCGGGTCATTTCCGGCGGCTCCGCGCGCTATGTCGATGCGATGATGGAACGCCTGGGCGAACGCACACATTTGAACAGCCCGGTCAGTTCCGTCGTCCGTGAGCCGGACCATGTGGTGGTCACCGTCAATGATGAGCACCACCACTTTGACCAGGTAGTGTTTGCCTGCCACAGCGACCAGGCCCTTGGCATGATCGCCGATCCTTCCGCCGAAGAACTGGATATTCTTGGTGCCATTACCTATCAACGCAATGATGTGGTGTTGCACACCGACAGTTCGGTACTGCCATCAAATCGCAGGGCGTGGGCGGCGTGGAACTATTTCATACCGCAACACAGCACCGAGCCTGTGTCTGTGACCTATAACATGAACGTACTGCAGAATTTCGATGAGGCACCGGAAACCTTCTGTGTCACCCTCAACCGCAGCCAGGACATTGATCCGGAGCGCATCATAAAACGCTTCGACTACGCACACCCCGTGTTCACCCTGGAGGCCGTGGCTGCCCAGAAACGCTATGACGAAATCGGCGGCCACAACCGCAGCCACTTCTGTGGCGCCTACTGGTTCAATGGCTTTCATGAGGACGGTGTGAGCAGTGCGCTCCGCGTTACTCAGGCTTTGGGAGTGGAGCTGTAGCCATGAACGCTGCCCTACCGCAAAACATGGTCGCCAATCAGCTTCACAGCCAATGGCTGGAGGGCACGATTCGGCATCGTCGCAAGGCACCGGTCCGCCACGAATTCAGCTACAGCACCGGCATGCTGGCCCTGGACCTGCGCGAGTGGCCATCCATAACCCATATCAGCCGCCTGTTCTCCCTGGAACGCTTCAACTGGTTGTCCCTGTACCGCCGTGACTATTTCCGGCCCGAGACCGACAACCTCCTGCAGGCCGTGAGCGATCAGGTACAACAGGCGACGGGATGGCGCCCGGACGGCGCGGTGCAACTCATTACTCATCCCCGTTATTTCGGGTATGTGTTCAATCCGGTCAGTTTCTACTTCTGCTACCACGCCGGCGACCGCCCGGATCATGGAGCCGTGCCCCGGGTCATCATGGCTCAGATCACCAATACACCCTGGAAAGATCGCCATGTGTACTGCCTCGAAACCACAGGCGCGGAACCAACCAGTGCCGGCTGGCGCACTGAGCGCTTCGATTTCAGCAAACGCTTTCACGTATCGCCCTTCAATCCCATGGATCAGCATTACCAGTGGACGTTCAGTTTCCGCGGCCCTGAACTTCGAATCCACATGGGTGTGAAACAGGACGAACGCAAGCATTTTGATGCCACATTGGTGGTCCGACGCACCCCCCTGGATCGTAAAGAACTACACAGGAGCCTTAGGCAGTTTCCACTGGAAGCGCTGAAGGTGGTGGGCGGTATTTATTGGCACGCCCTGAAGCTCAAGCTCAAAGGGGTGCCGTTCTTTACCCATCCAAACAAGCTGCCTGAAAACGACCCGGCGCACCGGCGCGGCGCAGAAGACTCAGGCCAGGATGTCACCGAACCCACAGCCCAGAACAAGACAACCGGAAAGGTAAGCTCATGGAGAACCTGAACACCTCGCTTGAATCCACTGGCACTGGCCAGGCGCCGCTCACCAGCCGGTGGGCGAAAGTCCTTGTGTGCCAGCAGCTTTCGCTTCTTGAAGCGGGAACACTGACGATTCGTGAAGCCGGGGCGGAAACCCTGACCTTTGGAGACAATGACAGCCGATTCGCACCGGCGGAGCTGGTCATCCACGACCACAGCACCTGGAAGGATCTGCTAACGGGCGGCAGCGTGGGTGCCGCTGAAGCCTATGTCGCAGGTGACTGGTCAACGCCGGACCTGGTGGCCCTGTTGCGGTTCTTTACCCGAAACGTTGATCGGATGAACGCCTTCGAGGACCGATTCAGTTGGGTCACCAAACCGGCCTTGAAGGGCCTGCACTGGCTGAATCGCAATACGAAGGAAGGTTCCCGCAAGAACATCAGCGCCCACTACGATCTCGGTAACGACCTGTTCGAAACCTTCCTTGACCCCACTATGATGTATTCCTCCGCCATCTATCCAGGCCCAGAAGCCACGTTGGAGCAAGCGGCGGTTCACAAACTGGATACCATCTGCCGCAAACTGGACCTGCAACCGGGCGACAAGGTGATCGAAATCGGCACCGGCTGGGGTGGATTCGCCGTGCATGCGGCCAAACATTATGGCTGTCATGTGACGACCACGACGATTTCCGCCGAGCAGCTGGAACTGGCGAGAAAAAAGGTCAGCGACGAGGGCCTGGAAGCGCAGATCACCCTGCTGTTTGACGACTACCGCGACCTGGAAGGCCAGTTCGACAAGCTGGTGTCCATCGAAATGATTGAGGCGGTGGGCCCGCAATTTCTGGACAGCTACTTTTCTCAAATCAGCCGCTTGCTGAAACCGGACGGCCTGGCCCTGGTTCAGGCCATCAATATGCCCGAACAGCGCTACAAACGCGCCCTGAAGAACGTCGATTTCATTCAACGATTTATTTTTCCAGGCAGTTTCATTCCCTCTTTTGGCGCGATGCTGGACTCCGTCCGCACCGGTTCGGACCTGGTAATGACCCACGCAGAAGATATCGGCTTCCATTACGCCCGCACGCTGCGGGACTGGTGCGACCGCTTCATGGCGAACCGGGATACGCTCGACAGCCTTGGCTACGACAAGGCCTTCCGCCGCCTGTGGCATTTCTACTTCGCCTATTGCGAAGCCGGGTTCAGTGAACGTGCCATTGGAGTTTCCCAGATCCTGTTCGCCAAGCCAGGTAACAAGCGTGAGAACATCCTGAGCGTATGATCCACAACGATACCCTGCGCAATGTCCTGAACTTCGCCCTGTTCCAGGCTGGCTGGTTCGTATGCGTGCTCTATCCGGGCCTGATGGCTGCCGGATTCGTGGTCCTGCTATTGGTTTTCCACATGCTGTTTGTCAGCCAGCACCGCTCCACCGAACTGCAGTTTATCGGCGCCGGCACGGTTCTGGGCGGTGTACTGGACGGCATCTGGTTCCAGACCGGCATCCTTGATGATGGCACTGGCAGCGTACAGATCACACCGGTCTGGCTGGTCGGCATCTGGGCCATATTCATGACCACCCTGAGCCATTCCCTGTCATGGATTGGCAGCAAACCCTGGCTGCCCTTTGTGTGTGCCCCCATCGCCGGGCCTTTTGCCTACTGGTCCGCCAGCGCGCTGGGCGCCGTGCAACTTCCGAATCTCACACTTTCCCTGGCTGCGCTGGCATTGGGCTGGCTGGTTGTATTCCCGAGCCTTCTCTATCTCCGCAAGGCCCTCTATCCGGAGCTGATACGATGAGGTCCAGCGCCCTTTTGCTCGCCTGCGCCCTGCCCCTGTCGGCCGCGGCCGCCGAGATGCGCTTTACCGGCCAGGCGATGCCGTTGAACGGCGACAACCTGCTCTATGAAGAGCAGCACGTGGTCACAGGCAAGTGCACCGATGGCCTTTTCCGACCCGCCTCCCACAACGTGACTTACCTTCGCAGTAACGGTGAGCCATTTGCTGAAAAGACGCTGTCTTACGAACAATCGACGTTGCGTCCAGCGATGACCTTCCGACAGCCGGGTTTCAATGAAGTCATGGAGATCCGCAACCGGGATGACGCGACGCTGGAAATCGAGTGGCAGACTCCGGAAGGCGACACGGAAAACTCGACGGTGGAGGTCACCCGGAAACTGGTGGCAGATGCGGGCTTCGACAATCTGGTCCGCAACCACTGGCCCGAGGTCACTTCCGGTGACCGCATCGAATTCAACTTTCTGGCGCCCACACGGGGCAAAGCCTATGGCTTTGTACTGGAGCCTGCGAAGGACGACCGCATCAACGCCACACATACGGTGCTGATAGAGCCCTCGAGCACAATCCTGAGCTTTCTGGTTGACCCGATCCTCTTGGGCTATAACGACAACGGCGCGCTGACGGACTACCTTGGGTTGACCAATATCCGCAAGGATAAGGACTCAAACTACACCGCCCATATCCGCTATGCTGTGGACACCGCTCCGGATTGTGAACTGACCCGCTGAATCCGTCCTTGCAGCCAAGGCGGACACACCGACCTGTTGTGGTAGACTTGCGGTTTCCTGACACACCCTGACAATCGCCAAAACTGCAAAACAGAAGGTTTCCGCCGATGATGTTTGTCTCATTCAACGTCAACAGTATCCGCACGCGGCTGCACCAGCTTGAGGCCGTGATTGATAGCCTGAACCCGGATTTTATCGGCCTGCAGGAAACCAAGGTGACCGACGAGGAGTTCCCGGAGGACGCCATTCGCGAACTCGGCTACCACGTTCACTTCCATGGCCAGAAGACTCATTACGGCGTTGCTCTTCTTTCCCGCCAGGCGCCGGACAGCGTCCAGAAAGGCTACCCGTGGGACGGAGAGGACTCCCAACGCAGGCTGATTACCGGCCACTTCACGGTCAATGGCCGCAAACTTACGGTGATCAACGGTTATTTTCCCCAGGGCGAGAGCCGAGACCACCCGATAAAGTTTCCCGCCAAGGAAAAATTCTACGCGGACCTGATGCGCTACCTGGACGACCTGAAAGCCGCCAACGGTGAGATTGTGGTAATGGGCGATATGAATATCTCGCCTACTGATCAAGACATCGGCATCGGTGCCGACAATGCCAAGCGCTGGCTGAGAACCGGTAAATGCAGCTTTCTTCCGGAAGAGCGTGAATGGCTGGGACAGGTCGAAAGCCGTGGTTTCACGGACGTGTTTCGACACCTGCACCCCGAGGAATCTGACACCTTCAGCTGGTTTGATTACCGCAGCAAGGGCTTTGACAGGGACCCACGCCGCGGCCTGAGGATCGACCTGATCATGGCCAGTGACCCGCTTCTACCCAAGGCGGAAGAAGCAGGCGTCAGCTACGATATTCGCGCCATGGAGCGGCCTTCGGACCATTGTCCGGTGTGGGCTCGTTTCTCGCTTTGAACCCACCTCGCCGGGCCGCGACATGAAAAAAATGAAAACCCGCGACCGTATACTTGAGGCCAGCCTGATGCTGTTCAACAGCATCGGCGAGCCCAACGTAACCACCCTGTTGATTTCGGACGAACTGGAGATCAGCCCCGGCAACCTCTATTACCACTTCAAGAGCAAGGGCGATATTGTCGGGGAACTGTTTGCCAGCTATGAACACGAAATGCACGACCTGCTGGCGGTTCCGGAAGACGCGACCATCAGCCTGGACCAGCAGAGTTTTTTCCTGCATCTGTTGTTCGAAACCGTCGCCCGCTACCGATTCCTGTATCAGGACCTGGTGAACGTCCTGTCCCGATACGAGCAGCTTCAAACCCGCTTCCGGCGCATTCTGAAAAAGAAAACCCATGGTTTCAGGGTCATCTGCGAGAGCTTTCGACGCCAGGGCGTCATGGAGATTACCGATGGGGAGCTGGATGCACTCTGCGACCAGTTGACGCTCACCGCCTGCTATTGGAGCAGCTTCGACAGCCTGTCGCATCTGGATGACCGCGACTCCATGGACCCGGGCCGCGGTGTTTACCAGATGATGCACTTGCTATTGCCCTACCTGGGCCCGGATGAAAAAGAACAGATTTACCTGATGAGCCGGGATTACCTCTGACATCAACGGCCGGAAGCGAGCATCATTCCTCTTCGGAGCGGTCCTCGGTCTGCTCCCTGAGGCGTTGGAGTTCCGCTTCCAGGGCCTGAATCCGGCGTTCCATGGCTTCGATTTCGTCCCTACGGTGAATACCCAATCGACGCAACGCGCCGGACACGCGCTCATCAAACATGTTCTCGAGGCGGTCCCAGGTGCCAGTGGCCTTTTCCCGCACATCGTCCACACGGTCTTCCACTGTGCGTACGTGCTTTTCAACCACGCCGCGGGTCTTACTCTCCAACTGCTCGCCTTCCTGAACCAGACGCTCAAAGAAGCGACCAGCGTCCTCCTCGGCCTTGGTGTAGGCACCGAGCCCGGCCAGCCAGATCTGCCGCGCAGACCCTTTTATTTTACCCGCCAGCTGCTCGTCGTTTTCCGGCGTGTTTTCGTTTTCGTCAGACATGCAAAACCTCGGAGGCGTTGGACTCTCAATGGCCCATTATTGTATTACAGCGGGCACTGAATTTCAGTCAACAGGCCAATATCTCTGCGTCAGGGCTGAAACCAAATCGCCTGAAAGGCCCACAGCGAGCGGCTTTAGTATAAGCACACTTTCAATATGAAAAAATGTGATCAAACGAATCGCTCACTGGCTTGAAGTGTTCAAAATATGGTCAATACTTCACTGTACCGGTGTCCCTGCTGATGCCGGTTTGTCTGGAAGTCTTTCATGGATACTACTCGCACGCCTCTGCCCGGCCACCAGTGCCGGGCTTTTTTTATCTCCTGGATTAAAACTTCCCATGGCCCGGGCTCTGACAGCGGCTATGTCCTGTGGCATTATGCTGAGGCATTTATGTGACCGGCAAAAGGATCGCTTATGGACATCAGACGTATCGACGACACGATTTCAGTCTCGCCCCAGCTCACTGTGGAGGACGTTAGCGAAGCTGCAAAGCTCGGCTTCAAAACACTCGTTGCCAATCGCCCCGATGCCGAAGAGCCCGGCCAGCCGGGCATGGCCGACATAGAGGCCGCAGCTCGCGCAAACGGGATGGAGTGGGTGTATCTGCCGGTCGAGTCCGGGAATATCTTTGACAACGACGTTGACCGCTTTGATGCAATGATCCGTCAGGCGGACAAGCCCGTACTTGCTTTCTGCCGCTCCGGAACCCGCTGCACCGTGCTCTGGGCACTGAGTTCGGCACGCACCGAGCCGGCCCACGACATCGTCAACAAGGCCCGTAAAGCTGGTTACGATGTTGGCGGACTGGCGCCGCGGATGGCCCAGCAGGCAGGGAAACGCTCCTGAGCCACTTTCTGAACGGACACCCATCATTCTCCAGGATCCAGAACCATGCCGTACAAGGGTACCGCCGATTTTCGCCATGACCATCCCGAAAAAACCGGAGTACTGATCACCAATCTGGGAACACCGGATGCCCCAACCACGTCTGCCCTGCGCCGTTATCTGGGGGAATTCCTCTGGGATCCCAGGGTGGTTGAAGTGCCGCGCCCGATCTGGTGGCTGATACTCCATGGCATTATCCTGCGGCTGCGTCCCAGCCGGTCAGCCAAAGCCTATGCTGGCGTGTGGCAACCGGAAGGGTCACCGTTGTTGATCCACACCGCCAGGCAAGCCGAAGCGATTCGCAAACAGCTGCAGGCGAAACACGGAAACAACCTCCTGGTGGGATTTGCCATGCGATATGGCAACCCGGGAATCCCCAAGGTGCTTGATGAAATGCAGGCGCAGGGGGTTCGCCGGTTGCTGGTACTGCCCCTGTACCCGCAGTATTCCGCCTCGACCTCCGCCTCGACGTTCGATGCCATTGCCCATAATTTTACCCGTCGGCGCTGGCTGCCCGATCTGAGGTTTGTGTCCCACTACCCGGACTACCCACCTTACATTGAGGCTATGGCCAGCCATATCCAGGCGCACTGGGACAAGCATGGGCGCAACCAGAAACTGATCCTCTCCTATCACGGAGTTCCCCTGAAGTACCTTGAGCGCGGCGACCCGTACCACTGTGAGTGCCACAAGACTTCCCGCCTGCTGGCAGAACGGCTTGGCCTTGGAAAGGATGAATACCTGACCACCTTCCAGTCACGTTTTGGCCGGGAAGAGTGGCTGCAGCCCTATACTGACGAAACCCTTAAAGCACTCCCCCAAAAAGGCGTAACATCTATAGATGTGTTCTGCCCCGGCTTTTCGGCGGATTGCCTCGAAACCATCGAAGAGATTGACGAGGAAAACCGTGAATACTTCATGGAAGCCGGCGGCGAGGGTTTCAGCTATATTTCCGCCCTCAATGCCACACCGGGACATATCGACGCCCTGACGCAGCTGATTGAGGAGAACCTGCAGGGCTGGCAGGTGCCGCGCAATGAACCCGAAGAACTGGCAGAGAGGGTCAGGCTCGCGGAGGAACAGAGACAGGCCCAGTACCCGGGCCGGGAGCTGTGAGATGAAACTGAATTGTGACTTGGGGGAAAGCTACGGTGCCTGGCGTATGGGCCAGGACGACCAGGTGATGCCCCTTATCGATATGGCCAACGTCGCCTGCGGCTTTCACGCCGGGGACCCTTCGGTCATGCAGAAAACCGTGGCTCTGGCAGCGAAGCACGGAGTAGAGATCGGTGCCCATCCCTCCTATCACGACCTCGCCGGTTTTGGCCGCCGCTCCATCAGCCACAGCCCCGAGGAAATTCACGCCCTGATCCTCTATCAGCTTGGCGCGCTACAGGGACTATGTCGGGCCGAGGGCCTGACACTGTCTTACGTAAAACCCCACGGTGCCCTGAACAACGACATGATGCGGGACATGAGCACCCTGGAAGCCGTTATGACCGCGGTTAGAAGCTATCAGCAGGATTTGCCGCTGATGCTCCCGGTGACGGTCAAACACGAACAACACCGCAAACTGGCGGACTATGTTGGTCTCCCCATCCTGCTGGAAGCCTTTGCCGACCGCGCCTACGACGACGAGGGTCAGTTGGTATCCCGTCGCCTTCCAGGGGCGGTACATCAGTCTGCAGACAAGATCGTCAATCAGGCGGTATCGTTCGCTAAAAACGGTGGAGTCTACAGTTCATCCGGTAACTGGCTGACACTGCCGGCCGACAGCCTGTGCGTACACGGTGACAATGAGGCAGCGCTGAGTGGCATTCGGGCGATTCGCAAAGCATTGGCCACGAATTAGAAGCACTAACGAAACAGTTTGAAAGGATACGGGAAATATCAGGGAAGGAAGAGAAAGTGGCGGTGGGCCAGACCACCAAAAGCACCTGCAAGCACCTGTTTTAAATAGCTTTTTCTCCACTAAGTTATTGAGTCTGCTGAAATCGTTTGTCTGACTTGTAACATCCTGTCGCATGTTTTAGTATTCAATAATATTATTTATGGTAGGTAGGAAGTTGGGTACAGAAACCCAGTTCGAAATCCCAGACCGGGATTCTAACCCCCTACAGGAGAAACAGCATGCCGAAAAAAGCCCGCGAATTGAGCGCCACGGAAGTGAGGCGCCTAACCCATGCAGTGAGCAAAGATGGGAAGCCATATAACGCCCTGCACCCGGTCGGTGGAGTTTCTGGGCTAGTTCTGCAAGTTACCCCTACCGGGGCAAAGTCTTGGATTCTCCGCACTGTGATAGGAACAAAGCGCCGCAATGTCGGCCTTGGTCCCTTCCCTGATGTATCGCTTGCTGAGGCCCGCAGGAAAGCGCAGGAGGTCAAAGACAAGATTGCCGAGGGTATCGACCCGGTAGAAGAACGGAAAGCCGCCAGGCGCTCCCTGATTGCTGCACAACTCAGCACAATGACCTTTGCCCAGGCTATGGCCGATTACATCGATATGAAGGCCAAAGAGTTCAGGAACCCGCGCCAGCGGAAACAGTGGGAGAGCAGCCTCAACACCTACGCTGTGCCTCATATCGGGAATGTGCCAGTAGGAGAAATCGAGCTACCCCATATCAAGGCTGTGCTTGATCCAATCTGGCAAGAAAAGACCGAAACCGCCAACCGCGTCAGGGCCCGTATGGAGAACATTCTGGGCTGGTGTGCCGTTCACGGCTACCGCTCCAACGAGAACCCGGCTAAATGGCAGGGCTATCTGGATGAGGTTTACCCCTCCCCTGAAAAAATCAAAGTTAAAGGCCACCATGCTGCCCTGGCGGTGGATGCCGTGCCGGAATTTATGAAGTCGCTAAAGAAGCGCACAGGCACCGCTGCCAAGGCCCTGGAGTTCCTGATCCTGACCGCCAGCCGGACCAATGAGGTAATCGGCGATAAGCGCATAGGCAAGGCCGGTATTACCTGGCAGGAAATCGACCTCAAGCGGAAAGTTTGGACAGTCCCCGCCGACCGCATGAAGTCCGGCAAGCTGCACCGTGTCCCGCTCACTGATGCCGCCGTGGATCTGCTTAAAGGCATGGGAGAGGGCGCACCGGATCAACTGGTATTCCCAGGCCCGAAAGGTGATATCCCGTCTAACAACTTCCTGTCTGCCGTGCTCAAGCGCATGGATCAGCCGATCACCGCGCACGGCTTCCGCTCCACCTTCAAGGACTGGGCTCGAGAGTACACAGCCTACGCTGACGAGGTTTCAGAGCTGGCCCTGGCACACATCAACAGTGACGCCACCCGCGCCGCCTATGCCCGCTCAGAGCTGATAGACAAGCGCCGGCTATTGATGGCGGATTGGGAAAACTTCTGTATCCACGGTAAAGCCAAGGAGGAAGGTGGCAAGGTTATGGCCATTGGAGGGGGCAAGGCGTGACTAAAGATAACTTCACTGAACAGCATCCACCTCCGGAGCCGCCAGCGCTGAAATCGTTGGACCTTACCGATTCGCATTATCTGCGCCTAAAACGAGAGGTCGATTATGTAAACGAGAATATACCCAAAAGCCTTGGAAGCTATGATCCGGACCTGCACCTGGCTGAACTGGTCAATCTTGAGGTTAAGCTAATCGCGCCGCTTAAAGCTGCTATGTATTGTCAAGATATGGCATACAAGTGGCGCAAAGAGAAAAACCCATACATTGCAGACCTGATAACACTGGCTTGTCAGCATTACGGATTCAGTCCTCCGCCATCTCTAATTATCGTACTGGGCGAGGCTGCAATTATGAGAGTAAATGGAGATCCTGCAGGAACGCCAGACAAGCTGAAAAATGAAAACGCTGAACGGCAAGCCCTAGTCCTTATGGCAAATTTGATCTATGCCGGAGATAGCTTGCTGGTAGCATCCCGTAAAGCCGCTCAATGGCGGCACGACACATTCCCGGAGCTAAAACGTAAAAAGGCCAGCACCTTAGAAGCCTACTACGCCGAAAAGATGCGCCGGGCAGGCGTTGAGCATGAATTATTTTCCAACTGGCGAAAGAACCAAGACCACCGAGACGAGGAACAATTAGACGAACAATGGCAAACAATACGAGAGCTCTTGCAGCCTGCTGACGATGATCTAACAGGAGTCCGCAGACGATAGGCTAAAAATTGCTTATGGAAAGTTCCCCCAAGGTGGAGGGCTATGTCTATTGAATAGAAACCGTCGCAATCAAATGCAAAAGGCGGTTTCCAATGAAAAACGAAAGCAAAGACCTAACAACCCGCTACTTGTCAGACAAGGAGCTGGCAACGCGCTATTCCGTCCACCGCGCAACGCCTTGGCGCTGGGTGCAATCTGGCAAACTCCCTGCCCCAATCAAAATCAACGGATGCACCCGCTGGAAGCTTTCTGATATTCAGGAATGGGAAGCAAATCAGGAGGCTGCCGCATGATGCCCCGCTCTCCTGGCGTTTTTACCCGCAACGATGAAAGGCTTTTCGCCCTTTCCAACCTCCACCATATGACCGGCGTACCCGCTCACGAGATCGTTGACGCGATCCTAAAAGAAAAGCTGACCATACACGAGGTAAACGGCTGTAGATGTGTTTTGGAGTCTGAGTTAAAGCGTTACTTGGACGGGAGGACAGCCAATGGTAAATGAAAGGAAAGCCCCCGGCAGCGAGCAACTGACCGAGGGCTTAGAGCAGTACCAACCACCTGAAGTATCGCATGATTCACGTATTTCAGACCACCCTTACGTTATCCGCAAAGAACTCAGTGAATCCCAGCTTTCCGGGCTTGGATGCTACATAGAAAACACGACTATAGGCCCCTTTCAAGGTCCTGCCCTTTTCCGCCCCCTGTTTGATTCTGAAGGACAGCCGGCAGGCTCAGAGCGAATCCTCCCCGAGAAAATAACCTTCCGCCCCGATGATAAGCCCAACGACAAGTTTGTCAGCAAGGGATCAGTCGTATCGGGCACCTTCACCCCTATTGGCTTTTCAAGCCTCGACAGTCTGGAGCGCCTGATTATCTGTAACGGCCTGGCAGAAGGCTGTCGACTTCATGAGGCCCTGATGCTGCCCGTTGCTTGTGGCGTTGGTGATGGAAGCATTGAGAGCATTGCCGCGATGATCTCTCAAAAGCATCCACACTTAAAGCTGGTTGCTGCTGTCGATAATGATGAATCCGGCATCAGGGCTGGCAAGGAATCGGGGCTCAAGTACAGCCACCCCCAAACCGCCAAAGACTGGAGCGACCTCTATCAGCAATCGGGATCAGATGCCGTTCTTGCGGAATACCAGGAAGGACTGAGAGCGCCCGAGGTGGGGCCCTTTGATCTGAGCCGGGCGTCCGTCATGGATCTGCTGGACTCCACACCGCCGGCAAGGGAGTGGCTTGTAAGGGACAGGCTTCCGCTCTGGATTGTCGGGATACTGGCGGCAGCCGGTGGCACTGGTAAGAGTATGGCAACGCTTCAGCTTGCCGTTAGTGTCTGCACCGGGCTGGAATGGCTGGAACACGCCATAGAAACCCAGGGATCAGTGTTGATACTCAGCGCAGAGGATGACCGGGAGGAAGTGCACCGCCGCCTAGCTGCCGTTATAAGCCATTACGCCGAAATGGTAGACCCTACGGACCAGGCAGCATTCCGCCCTTACCTGGACCTCATTAAGAAGCGCCTTTTCATATTCGACCGGGTAGGCGATGACAACCGGCTAACGGCAAAGATTGATCGAGAAACACGCCGCACCGCCCTGGCTCAATCCATCATTGGCGCAGCGAACCAGATCAGTAACTGTGTGCTGATTGTCCTGGATCCGCTGTCACGGTTTGACGGAGGCGACCCCAACGACAACTCAGACGGAACCCGCCTAATCGAGTCTGCCGAGTCCATACGCCGCGAAACCGGCGCCACTGTTCTACTACCCCACCATGTCAGCAAAGCGGGAATAAGGGACTCACAGAGCGGGCAGGAAGCCGTTAGAGGTGCGTCTGGCTTAGTGGATGGTGCCCGATGGGTAGGACTGCTTTCGACCATGAGAGCCGACGATGCCGAGAGCTACGGAATCGACCCCGATGACGCTGGACGTTATGTCAGATTCAGGACGCCAAAGAACAACTACGGGCCACCGTGGGAAGGTGCATGGCTTGAGCGCCGGGCAGGCGGGATCTTGTCTATATCAGACCTGAAGCCCGAGAAGGACGAAAAGCGGGCCCGTAAATCCGAAGTGGAATACCAGGAGCTGGTGCGCCGGATCTCCGAGCTTATCGAGAAGAAAGGCGCCATGCCCAAACGCCGTATAGAGGATGAATACGGAGGCTCCACCAATATCTTGAAAGCAGGACAGAAGAAAGTCAGGAACACCATCACCAGGGCCATAGAGGAAGGCTTGCTGGTTCGCATAAAGCGGTTTGATGGACAGGAGAATATTGGAGTACCCGAGATCAACCAGAATGAGCGGGCAGCATGAGCGGGCAACGGGCAAGCGGGCAGGTTTGGGCATTTGCCCGCCTACCCGCCCTAATCCCTTGCAGGACAAGGCAACCCGGAGGGCAACGGGCACTTTTGCGTTTTGCCCGCCACTCCCTGAAATCCCTTGTAGCACTAGGCCGGGCAACGGGCAACGGGCACCCCCTAAAGGGGGATCGGGCTAATTGCCCGCCCCCAAGGTGCGGCGCCCATGCCGAGACACACTTGGTTGGGGAAGGAATAAGGGGAGGTTCAAAGGTGGGCTTGCGAAACTCCATTTCACAGGGCCCTACCCTCTCAAATGCGGTAGTTGGCGGTTATCCCCACCGACAACAGCCCATACCATACAGTTACTTACTTTCCACATACGCTTATACCTGTCATACTACCTATCATAAACCTGTCTCTTATACACATCTGACGCT
>OJIS01000069.1_pt1 | contig 41856 bp, 2 predicted proteins | sample 1595671 | NCBI WGS metagenome assembly OJIS01 (sample SAMN05416814, study PRJEB24817) | seawater metagenome | isolation source: Sea water | place: Canada:Atlantic | collected 2013-07 | reverse complement strand
GCGTCAGATGTGTATAAGAGACAGGCGTGTGCGTGTGCGTGTGCGTGTGCGTGTGTGTGTGTGTTCGTGTGTGTGTGTGTGCGTGCGTGTGTGTGTGTGTTGACTTGGGGGTGTTGATGACGGTAGCCGACCATCGTCGGCACGCACATTGGCGCGTGTAAGAAGAGTAGAACTGGAAGCGTTGTAATATTTAAAAGAACAGCAGGGAAAAGTTTGGATATTTACATCGAAGGCCCTGCGTTGCCTCAATCAGTTACTGTTGCGTCGTCGTCGTCGTCTTCGTCGTCGTCGTCGTCGTCTTGTACACGCACGCACGCACACGCATGCACCATACAAGAAGTCTCGACACACTCGTCGCATGCCTGGCTCGCTCGCTCCGCAAACGCACGCACACACACACACAGACCATCCCAAAAGGGACGGGCGCGCAGTGGTGGTGGTGGGAAAGATATGAAACCAAGGCAAACTTGACAGAGGTGGAGGCGATTGCTTGTAGTAAATGGTGCACGTGGTGACGAACGGGTGGACGACGGACGGACGGACGGACAGGCGGACGCACGCACGCCAAGGTTGGCGTAGAGAAGGGGGGGGGTGGTATTTACATACGCAAGCGACTGCACTGAACGGCCGGCCGTCGTACGCGTCGTGCGCGCGCGCGTGCGCGGGTGACGTCGTCACGCCGCGCACGCACGCACGCACACACACGTACGCACGCACTGGCCCCATGTCAAGTCGCTGCGCTGCGGTATTTACATATATGAAAGGGAAGTGTTGTTGTCGTTGTAGTTGTTTGTTGTTGCGGCAAGTGCATGCCGCAAACAACGTCAGAGGGTCGGTGGCGTGGCTTGTGACGCCAAACCACCGTGTCGTTAGTGTTTTGTTGGTTTTGTCTCATTTGGCCGGTCCGCGTGGTGCCGGCTGGCTTACACCACCGTGAACTCGAGCGTTTCCGACGGCGGCGAGATGCCGACCGAGGTGATGACAAGGATGCGCACATAGTAGTCTCCGGCGCTGAGCGAGTCCGAGACAATCGTCGTGTAGCTGGACGTGCCGGCGGTGTGCTCCACATGGTGCACGACGTTGGTGGCCGCGCCGGCAAACGTGCTCGAATCGGACACGTACACGTCGTACGACTTGATCTCGCTGCCGCCCTCCGCGACGAGCGTCGGGCAGGAACCAGGGGTGGCGTCGGTGCCGTTGCACGGCAGGTCGAACCAGGGCTGCGTTGGAGGTGACCACGACACCACTGTGTCCGCGCCGCTCGGGAACACCGCCACGGACGACGCCCGGCCCGGCTTCTGCAGCTCCGGCGACGCCGACGTTGGTGCGGATGCTTGGGCGGGCCCGTAGCCCATCGAGTTGGCCGCCGACACCTTTACGTAGTACGTCGACGTGTTGGACAGGTCGGCAATCGTGTAGTAGGCGTACGTGGCCGCGCTGACCACCACGGTGCCCTTGTGGGGCGCCTCGGCGTTGCTGTTGCATGTCGGCGACAGGTCCCACTCGATCTTGTAGAAGTCCACGTCCTCGCCGCCGTTGTCGGCCGGGGCAGCGAACGCCACGGTGAGTGCGTCGTACGAGGGCGTGTACAGCTTGACGCTGGACGGGGCCCCCGGTGTGCGCCGCGGGACGTCTGATTCCGGCGACGTTTGCGCCACCGGGCCGTAGCCCTGAGTGTTCATAGCGCGGACGCGAGCGTAGTACGTCGTGCCAGTCGTGAGGCCGGCGAATGTGAACGTGAAAGGCGAGCCACCCGCCAGGTAGCGCACGGGCCCGAGGAACTCCGCCTCGAACGTGTGGTCGTTGAGCACCGTGGTGGTGCCGCTGTCGAATGTGCTGGCGCTGTCCAGCTCCACCATGTACTCCGTGATGGGGTCGCCACCGTCGTCCGTGGGCACGTTGAAAATGACGCGCAGCGACGAGTCCGACACCACGTTCAGCACGGCCACCGTCGGAGCGCCGGGCACCACTTGGGGCTTTTCGGGGGCCTCCGCCACCTGTGGTAGGGAGAAACCCATCGAGTTGTACGCGTACACGCGCGCCATATAGTCCTGCCCATTGTCCAGGCCGTTGACAACGTACGAGCCGGTGCAGCTGGCCGCCGCCGAGAGGCCGTCGGACGGCTTGCTCAGGCCGACGTCGCCGCCGGCCGCGACCGACACCGTGACGTCGTTGTCGTCGAGGAACGTCACCGTGAAGGTGTACCCTTCGGCAGAAGCGGTGCGCTTGACTTGCACGGCGTCAACAGACGGCAGGTCTTCCAGGTAGCTCTGCAACGAGCCCGCCAGCAGCGTGCTGCGCGAGCAACTGGCGTCGATGGCGTCGGTGCAGTAGTAGTCGCCGGGCGTCTCGTCAGCCGACATGGCCGACGCGTTGGCTGGGATGGCCAGCGTCTCCTCGCCGTTGACGTCGAGCACAAAGTCGCGGTCCTCCGTGGTGTTGGTGGAGATGATGTACACCGCCTGGTACGGGAACGTGTCGCACCGGATGTCGTCCGAGTCCATCGTGCGACCGTCTCCGTTGGTCACCGTGCCCTCCGCCGCCTGCCAAAAGCACTCGGCCTCCGACGCGTCGGCGGCGAGCGGGCACCACTCCACCTTGTACAGCAGCACGTCGCTGCCTCCGTCGCTCGCGGGCGCGTCGTACGACACGATCAGCGACTCGGACGACCCGTAGTCCACGGCCAGTGACACATTCGTCGGCTTGCCGGGGGCCTGGGTGGGCATGTGGTATGTTGAGGCGGCAGCGACGGGGGCGCCACCTCCGCGAGCGTTGGTGGCGACCACCCGCACCGTGTACGACTCGTCCGGAGTGAGACCGTCAATCGTGTACGCGCGATCCGCCGCACTGACCACTGCGCTGCCGTAGTCCAGCGGCAGCTCGCCCACCGCGCATTCCCCGCACACGAGCGCAGCCGACGCGTTGGTGATGGCGTTTTCGCCGTCGTACACCGTCACCGTCGTGTTGAGGTGCGCGTCGTCGACTTGGATGGCCGCCACGTCGCCGGCGTTGGCGTCGAATGTAACGAGCCAGTAGACCGGGTCGGCAGCCACCTCTTGCACGTCGACGATGGCCACCGTGCTGAGATCCTCCAGCGCCGTCTGGATGCGCGCGGCGCGGTCGGTGGAGTCCGTGAGGTACACGTAGTTGGACGCCACGGACCCGGCAAAGGTGAACGACGCCCACCCGCCAACGGCGGCATCGGGCGCAATCTTCTGCACCTCGCCGCGACCGTCGGGGCCAATGCCCACCGTCGTCTCTGAGATCGTGCACGTCGCGGGCACGGCCAGCGTCGTGAGCGATGACGCGTCGCACGTCGCGTACGGCAAGTTGCCCTCGTTGCCGATCATCGTGACCGAGTACTCGACGCCGTTGGCCGTCGCCGTCTTGACCACCTGGATCTCGCGGAGCCCGACGTCGTAGAACGCCGTCAGCATCCACCAACGAAGGTCCTCGTTGCCAATGTCGTTCGGGATGGCGCCACTGCTCGCACCCATCAGCGACAGCTCAAACGTGCCGCCCGTGGCGTAGTCGATGGCGATCGTCTGCACCTCCGACACCATGCCGGTGCGCCACCATTCGACCGTGTACGACTCAATGCTCGCGCCGAACTCGTCCAGCCCCGTGCTCGTCCATGCGACGTCCGCCGACGTGATGGGCGTCGACTGCACCGTTTCGGACGCGACGGTGACTGCGTCCACCTCTCCTGGGTGCGCGGCTGGCACAGCGTAGCCTACAGTGGCGCTCACTGCGCTATCGCCGACCGTCGATGTTGCAAAGACCGTGACGTAGTACACGATGCCGGGAGTCAGGTCGTCAATGTCAAAGGCCAGCGTGTCGTCCATCGCCGGGAGGTCCGCAGCCAGCGTCGTAGTCGTGTTGGCGTCGGCCATGTCGGAGCTGGTGGCGACGGCCACAGAGTACGAGTCCACCGCTTGGCCGCCCACGCGGGCAGGCGGCACGATCCACGCGCGAATTGCTGTGGCGGACAGCCTGCGGACGTCGGCCAGCACTGGGGCGTCTGGCGACACGTCGGCCGGCGAGACCGAGGCCACGGAACTGACTTCAAAGTTCTGGTTCGTAGTGCCGTCCACGTTGCCCTGGAACGGCACGCTATTCTGGCCGCCGACGCGCACGAAGTAGGTCTGCCCAGCCGTGAGGCCATCAATGATGACGTCGTAAGCTGTGACAGACGTGTCCGGCACAAACAGCGTGGACGCCGGGGACGAGAAGTCCGCGTTGTCGTCCAGCTGGATCTCGTACACCTGGATCTCGTCGCCACCGTCGCTGAGCGGCGCTGTCCAGAAAACCTCGATCTCCGTCGCGGAGACCACCTCGGCCAGCACGTCGCGGGGGATGCCGGGCACCGTCATCGGCGTCGCCGTGTCCACATTGGACGAGTCTTCGTGCTCGCCAAAGTCGTTCATCGCGTACACGCGCACGTGGTACTCCTCGCCGGCGCTGAGGCCCGTGATGTACGTGCAGGCCACGCAGTCGCGGCCGACGACTTCGATAAAGGACCCACTCGGCGAGAGGTTCAGGTGGTCCTGGCTCTCGACGGCCAGCGTCTCCGCCGTTGCCGCCTGCACGAAGAACACGGTCCACTCGTAGGCGCCGGCGTCGACTTCCAAGTAGGAGTGGCTGTCCACGCCCACGCCCGTGTGCGCCGCCACTGCGTCGCAGTCGACCGTCTCAATCAGGCCGTCGCCGAGCGTCGAGCCGGAGCCCACGCAGACGTCCTGGCCAGAAATGCGAATCTCGTCGCCGACAACCAGCGCCAGCATGTCCGTGAGGTTCGTGCCCGACGCGTTGACAATGTACGTGTCGTCCGTGGCGGCCACCGCGAGGTCGGTGCTCGCGAACGAGGTCGTACGCGTCACCTCGACGGTGTCGATGGAGTCCATGTTCTCCAGCACCACGCGCACCTCGAATGCACTCGCGTTCGCGGCGATCGCCTCCGACGTCTCGCCACCGTACGTCACCTGGAAGTCGCCGCTCACGGCGACGGAGTAATTGGCGGAGCGCACAACGATGGTCTGCTCCTGGTACAGGAACGACTCGTCAGCGAAGACCACCTCGTCCTCGCTGCCAGTGTCGAACGTGGACGACGTCGACCACTCGATGCGGTACCCGGTGACGGGCACCCCACCGTGCGTGTCCGGCACCTCGAACGACACGGCCAGCTTTGTGCCGCTGGCGTCGCTGCCCTTCGTGGTCTCGACGACCGTCAGCGCGGCGCCGTCGCCCGACAGTGTGGTCGTGTCGGCCACCAGCAGGTCGACGTCGCCGTCGTACGACGAGCCGATAAAAGTGGCGCACCACGTGTAGCCCTTCTCCGTGGTGGCAGTCGACCGCTCCACGTCCACGTCGCCCTGCGAGTACAGGCCCTGCAACGCAGTCTGCATGTCGGCCGCCGACACGTCGTACGCCAGCGCGTCGGTCCAGGCGCCGTCCAGCGTGAGGGCGAACGACCCGGTGACGGCGTTTTCAGAGTCGTCGGCCACGATGGATACCTGGCTGCCAGTAGCCACGAGGTTCGCCGTGCCGGTCATCACCGGCATGTCGCCGTCGTTAAGCACGTCCGTGAACGTCACCGTCCACGAGTAACCGTATTGAGCATCCGCGCTGCTGCGCGTGACGCTCACCGCAACGACTTCCGCGAACGCGTCGACGAGCGTCGCGGCGAGGTCGGGTGCCGACACGTCGAAGGCAATCTTGTCGCTGACCTGGGCACCCACCGCCAGGGTGAAGGTGCCGCTGATGTAGTTGGCGTTGACCGTGGTCGCCACGTCGCACTGGCCGGCGTCCAGCGTGCAGTTGAGCGGGTCGTAGTCGATTCCGTCGGTGAACGTGAAGGCGTATTTCATTCCGGCACCGCCGTTCAAGTTGATCAACGACACGGCCGCCTGCACGCCCTGCAGGAGCAACGCGTCCTCCACATCGCCAGCAGCATCGCCGGCGGCAAACGCCACCGCGGCCACGTTGATGCCCGCAATGTCGACCTCGAGCGTCACAGCCGCGCCCGTGTTGCTGAACGTGATGGTCTGCTGCTCCGAGATGGACTGAGCAGAGGTCGTGATGACCTGGATCGAGTCGCGGTGCGTGGCGCCTGTTGTGATGCACTGCACTTCGTCCACGTGCAGCGCGATGTCGACGTCCAAGTGCGACGGCGGCTCGGGGCTCGTGACCGGCACCGTTGAGATGGTGCTCGAGTACGCGCAGTCGCCGTTGGACTCGTTGTTCTGGGCGCAGACGCGGAAGAAAATCGGGAAACCCGTGGGCAGGTTGTCAATCGTGGCTGCCAGAGGCAGGTAGCCCTTGACGAAGTCATCGACGACCGTCAAGTGGTTGCCGGCGGCGAGGCTCGCCGACTTGTCGAGGCCGCTGACGTCGCCGAGGTTGGTCACGAAGGTGACGTGATACATCTTGCCGCTGACGGAGAAAGGTGTCAAGTCCGTGGGCGTTCCGACGCCGGACGTCGACAGCTGCTCGACCACGGTGACGGACGACTCCGTCACGTTGATGGACGCGATGGTGTAGATCGGGGCGACGGCGTAGATGCTTGCGCCGTCTTGGGGTCGCAGGATGGCGTCCGCGCTGTCAGCGGTGATCGCAAAGCTGTACGAGTCTGCGCCAGTGTTGGCCACGCTTGACACCTCCGCCGCCTCGCCTTGGAGCCGCACGGTGTCGTTGTTGGCGAGCGTGAGCGACGAGTTTTGCACGTGCACGAGCGACGTCGAGTTGAAGTCAACGCTGCCCAGGCGCACGTCGTCGTTCGAGCCGGCGAGCACGTCGACGTTGGCCGACGAGGCGAAGCGAAGCTTGTCGCCGACGGAGACGAACGCGCCGATGCTCTGGCCGGCCGTCAGGTTGAAGTTAACTTTGAAGCTATCGACGAAGTCGAAGCTCGCGGTGCCCGGTAGCTCGCGGAACAGGTAGTCGCCGTCCGTGACATCCACGTCGCCGACCGTGTCCAGGGCGTCGAGAAGCGTCTCCAGCTCCGTGGCGGACGGCACGGCGTCGATGCTTACCGTGGTCGACCCATCGAGGGACAGCGTGAAGGAGCCCTGCAGCTCGTTGGAGCCGCTCACCAGCTCCACGGCGTCCACCCGCGCGGTGGCGCCCGACAGGCCGCCACCGTCGACGTCCAAGCTGTTCACCTGCCCGGCGGCGGGCGGGTAGGTCTCGCCGTCTGTGGTGCCGGTGACCTTGACAAAGGTGACCTGCCACTCGAAGCCGCCGACGTTGTCGTCGGCCGTTACGAACTCGGCGTCCCACCCGATCAGGTACTCCGTGCGGGACACCGAGACGTCGATGACGGTGCTGAGTGAACCGTCGAGGAGCGCCTCGAGCTCAGCGGCAGTGGCGTTGAAGTCGACCGTCACGGGTCCGGACACGGACGAGTCGAGGTCGACCGTGAACGAACCGCCGAGTGGGGCAGACCCAGCCTCGATTTCGGTGGCGGTCGCCGACAGACTGGACCCGGACAGCGGCGTGTCGTCGGCCGTGACCGTGACGGAGCCGGCGCCACGCGGGCTGTTCGCGTCGATGGACAGGAACGTAACGTCCCACGTGTGCGCGCCGTACGAGTCCACGCGAGTGTCCGACACTTCGACGGTGACGCCACCAAGCGCGTTGATGGCGTCTGCAACTTCCGTGCCGGTGGCGTCCCACGCCACGTCGACGCTGCCGTAGGTTGCCAGGGCGATGGTGACGTTGCCGCGGATGACGTTGCCGGTCGTGACCAGGGCCACGGTGACGCTGGCGTTGTGCGCGCCGACGTTCTCAAAGGGCGTGAGCGGGTTGCCGGCATCTTCGACGATTTCCATCAACGGCACGTCGCCGGTGGACTCCGTGTACGGGTCCTGCAAGAACGTCACGGTCCACGTGAAGGCGCCGTTGGTCACGTTAACCTCGCTGCGCTCGACGTCCACCTCCAAGATGTTGTCCAAGCCCTCCAGCGCGGCCTTCAGTTCCGCGGCTGTCGCGTACACGGACACCTCTGCGGTGAGGCCGTCCACTTGGACAAGGCAGTCGGCGCAATCCGTCGTGTTCAAGCGGATTTGGAACTCGCCGCCGAGCGGCTCCGTGCCCTTCACAATCTCCGCTACTGTGCACGACGGCACACTGTCGCCGAGCGTCGCGGTCGTCAAGTCGTCCGTGTCGCACGCGAGGTTGGCGATGTCACCAACGTTGATGCCCCAGGCCAGCGTGGACGTGTCCAGGATGACGTTCGACTCGAAAGTGACCGACCACTCGAACTCGTTCGCCTTCTCGTGCACCACGTGGCGCGTGACCGTGACGTCGCCGATACTTTCGAGCAGCTCCAGCGCCGTCTCCACTTCGGCCGCGGTGGCGTCCGCCTGCAGCAGGCCCGTGCTGAAGCCGGCGTACGCCAGCGAAAAGAAGCCCTGCAGCGAGTTGCCCTCGCGCTGCGTGTCGACGTCGATGTGCGGGTTGTCGCCGGTGAGGCTGTTGTTCACCACCGTCATCTCCTGCACATTGTTGAGGCCCGGCGTCTCCGCGAACGTGATCGTCCACGAGTGCCCAAAGCCAGCCAGCCCGTCGGCGGCGAACTGGTCGGTGGGGTCGCCCATCGAGGTCGTCACCGTCACGTCGACGTCGGTCAGCGCGTTGAGTGCGTCTTCGATGTCGGTCGCGTCGCCCTGCGCGTCGATGAGGGCCGTGCGCTCGCATGAGGACGGGGACGCGCACACCTCCAGCGCGAACGTACCCTCCACTTGGGCGCCGTCGATGACCGTCACCGACACTGCCGCACCGGTCGAGGTGGCCCCGAAAGGGGTGATGAAATCGGCCACCACGTCGGTGATGTTGCCGAACGCCGTGAGGAACGTGACGCTCCACATGTACTCCCCGGACTCGCTGATGCCCAGTCGCCCGACCCAGGCCTCGTTCAACTCGTAGGCGTCGGTGTCGAAAGCACCGGTGACCGACACCGACCCGGCGCCGTACTCGGCCTCGAACGCTGCCTGCACTTCGGCGTCACTGGCGGAGGTGCTGAAGGTGATGTCGTTGGTCCCGAACTCGGACGAAAGCACCACGGTGCCGTTCAAGTAGTTGCCGTCGTCGATGGTCGAGACGTCGCACGACACGGGGTCGGCGTCGTCGTTGGTGTTGGCAAGCGACGACGCGTCGCACGACATGTTCGCCACCATGCCAGGCACGCTTAAGAATGTAACCTGGTAGGTGCGGGCGCCCGTCTCGCCGTCGACGGCCACAAGACTAACGTTGACGTCTCCGAACACGTCGACAGCTTCCAGTGAGTCCTCCAGCGACTGCAGCACGTCGCCGGCGTCGTACACCGCGGGGGCGTTCCAGGCCACGGAGGCCGTGGTGCCGCTGCGGGCGTCGACAGGGAGTGAGGTCGCACCGTTGAGGGACAGCTTAAAGCTGCCCTGCACGTTGTTGCCGGTGGTGTTCAACTCGATGATGCCCGCCTTCGTCGCGCTGACGGCAGAGGCGTTGTTGAAGCTGTAGTGGTCCGTGATTTCCAGCTCGAGCAGCGGCACGTCGCCGGCGACGTCGGTGCCGACAAACGTGATGGAAAACACATTGCTGCCGCTCGACTCGAGCTCCACAGCCACCGTGACACCGTCGATGTTGGCCAGGAGCTCCAGCTGGGCCTCGATGTCGCCCGCGAGTGTAGCCGCGTCGAACGCTGACGCCGCGTATGGAATGGCAATGTCGTTCGTGGTGGCGCGCAGGTCGGACGCGCAGAGCGCGCAGCCGGACGTCGTGTCGAACACCAGGCGGAACACTTCGTCCTCTTTCGGCGTGCCGTGGAACGTGAGGGTCTGCACCTCGTCGACGTCGTCGGCGGCAATGGTGATCTGTTGCACCGTGTCCGCGTGGTCGGCTCTGACGTGGATCGTCTGGACCTCCTTGCGGTCGTCGTCCGTGAGGACGACCGTCTGGATCTCGGTGATGGCGGCGTCGGAACGTGCGGTGGTGATGTTCTGAACCTCGGCCACGACCGGCAGAGCGTCCGTGGTGATGGTCTGCACCTCGTCCACCTCGTCACCCGTGGACGTTTGCACGCGCCACCGGTTGTTGACCACCTCCGTGGTCACCCGCAGCGCCTGCACTTCCATGGCAAACGCCGTGTCGTTGATGTCGAGGACGACGGCTTGGCGCTCGGGCACGGCGTACACCGTCGTGGTGGCCGAGCTCGTCACGCTGTCCCACGCGTCGGCCAGCAGGCGCCGCGACGACGCAATGTCGTCGGCGGCGGCCGTCTCGTCCGTCCACTCCACGGTGAACGACTCGATGGTCTGGCCACCGTCGTGCTCTGGCAACGTCCACTGCACCAGCACCGAGGTGCCGTCTCCGAGCGGAGTGGCGGCGACGGATGCTGGCGCGAACGGCGTGCGGTCCAGAGGCTGGTAGAAGTCGTCCGCCTCCAGCAAGTCGCTGAACCCGTGCGAAGTCTCCACCGCCACGCGAACGGCGTACCAGCTGCCCTCCGTGATGTTCGTGTCCTCGTAGCCCGTCATGGGGTTGCGGTAGCCGATGACGAACTCCAGCACGTCACCGTCGACCGTCGCCGGGCCGATCCACGCCGTGGTGCCGACAACGCCGACGCCCGGATCCACCACCGCCCACTCCACGTGGTAGGCCTCCACGGGCAAGCCACCCGTGCCGCCAAACTCCGACGTGTCGGCGTCCGGCGCCGACCACGACACCAGCAGCTCCGCGCCAGACAGCACCTCCGCCGTGACGTTCTGCACCGGGCCGGGCAGCTGAACGCTGCCGGTCGCCGTCAGCAGGTCCGTGTAGACGCCTTCGCCCATCTCGTTGCGCGCCGCCACGCGGAAGTAGTACACCGTGTCTTCCATCAGGTCCTCTACGTTGAAATGGAAGGCCCCCGAGTCGTCGGCGGCGTCCGTCAAGGTCGTCGCGAGGCCGTTGGAAAAGTCGGCGGCGTAGTCCCACTCGATCGTGTACGAGGTGACCGCCGCGCCGCCATCGTCCGTCGGTGCCGTGAACACCACCTTGACGGCAGTCGGGCCCAGCACGACGAGGTCAAAGTCCTCTGGCACCCCCGGCACGTTGCGGGGTTTCTCCTGGGTGACGGAGCTGCTCGCGCCAAAGCCGTTGCTGTTGGCTGCCGACACGCGCACGTACGCGGTGGTGCCCTGGTCGAGTCCGTCGATCGTGTACAAACCCACCGTGGACGCGAGTCCGCCGCTGGTGCCGTAGCCGATGGGGTTCACGCCGTCGATGACAGTCGTGACGTCAGAGTAGGCGCCCTCGCCCGTCAGCGTGTTGTCGTAGATAGTCATCTGCGCGACGTCGCCAAAGTGGTCGTCGAACACCACAGTGTAGTAGTAGCCGCCGCTGCCGCCGTCGTTCAGCTCGGTCGCGCTCACGCTGACGCCCGAAACAAGGTCGAGGCTCTCCAGCGCCTGCTCGACGGCCGCGGCGCTCGCGCCGGCCGCGATAGGCCATGTCCACTGGTCGCCGTACCACAGCTTGAAGCTGCCGCCGAGCGGGTGCTCACCCTGCACGAGGGTGTATACGTTGAGCGTGGCGTCGGCCGCCGACCACGCGTTCACGGCCGCCGCTTCCAGCGCGCTGACATCGCCGGCCACCGACACGAACGTCACGTACCAGGTGAAGCCAGCCTGCGAGTTGCGGACGGTGGACACGGCGCGCGTGACGTTGACCTGGCCGACGGTGGACAACCGCTCGAGGGCGTCCTCCACCACGGCCGCGCTGGCGTTGTAGCTGATGGGAATGGACGTCTCGCCCTCGAACGTCAGGGCGAAGGAACCGAAGAAGTCCGTCGCGGTGGCGGTAATCTCCACGGCCTGCACCTCGTTGGTGCCGCCCTCCGCCACCATGGTGACGCGTTGCTGTTCCGACGTGTACGCGCCCGTGTACCACTCGACGTGGTACTGTTCGACCGCAGTGCCGCCGGTGCTCGCCGGTGCGTCCCAGCTGACTTCCAGCTGAGTCGCCGAGTACGAGCCGTTGCCCAGATCCACGAGCGCCACGTTGACGTTGCTCGGCGCGTCCGGCTGGCCACGCGGGAAGTTGGACGCGACGTTGGAGTAAGCGCCGAGGGCTCCGCCGTCCGTGAACGCTTGCACGCGAGCGTAGTAGTACTGGCCGGCCTCGAGTCCCGACAGGGTGATGCGGAGTGCCGCCGTGCCCTGCACGAACTGGCGCACCGTCACTGCGGCGTTGGTGCCGCCCAGGGCACTCGTGTCGCTGACCAAGAACAGGGCGACGTTGCCGGCGCCCTGCACGCGCTCGTGGCTGAGGTGCGTGAACTGAATGGAGATCACGAGCTCCTGGCTGCTGTCGCTGAGAGTGAACACGTTGACCGAGTGGATGGTCGAGGCGGCCTCCAGGCTCGCTTTGAGCTGCGCGGCAGTGTCGGCGACGTTGAGAGTGACCTCGTGGCCTTCGAACGTCACGTTGAAACTGCCGGACAAGGCACTGTCGGCCTGCACAATGATGCGCTGCGTCTCGTACGTATAGTCGCGCGGCACAATGTCCGCCGAGCCGGCCCGCGACGTCGACGCCACGACGGTGGGGTCATCTCCAACGAGCTCGGTGCCGTCGGTGCGAATCACCTCGGTGTTGCCGAAGGGGACCACGATGGTGACCTCCCACTCGTAGCCGTTGCCGACCGCCGTGCGCTCCACTGAAATGGGGTTCTTGTGGAGGTACGTGAAGCCGCTGATGTCCTCGAGCACGACGGCGAGGTCTGCCGCCGAAATGTTCCACGCGACGTCGCGTTCCACGCCGCCCCAGGCGATGGCGAAGGTGCCGTCGCGACCGGCGTCGTCGTTGAAGTCGAGTTTGACGACTTGCACGGTGGGCTCGACCTCGAATGTGTGCACCGTCGCGTCCGAGAAGGACGGCGACGAGCTGAGCTCCACACGGTAGGCGACGATGTCGTCGCCGCCGTCCGAAAACGGCGGGCTGTAAAGCAGGTCGAGGGACGATTCCGTGTACGTCATGCCCAGCACCGCGGACAGCGGGCTGCTGGGGGCCACTGCCACCGGTGGGGTGGTCACGAGCTGCGGTGCGGAGGGCACACCGTAGCCTTCCGCGTTCTCCGCGGTCACGACCACGTAGTAGGACGAGTCCGGCTCCAGCGCCCTGTATTGCCCGTCGAACGCGGCCACTGCGGTTCCTTCCGTCAGTGCGTGCGTTTCCACGGTGAAGCCTCCGCCCGCGCAGCCGGCGGCGTCCAGGTGGGCAAGGACGTGCGTGTCGTAGGATCCAAAGTAAGCGATGGTGAACGTGTGGTCGAAGGCGGAGCCAACGTCGATGGCAGCGCTCGGCACGGTGACGCTCACCTCGTCAATGTCGGCAAGCAGCATCAGCGCGCCCGTCACGGTGGATGCGTTGGAGTCCAGCGGCAGGCACGCGGTGGTGTCGCCGTTGAATGTCAGCTCGATGCCTTCGGTGCCGGCCGCAGCGGCGCCGGCCACCCGAACAGTCTGCGTGGCGAGAGGGGCTCCGATGAGGAAGGTGTTGGGGGCAACGCCCACCGGGCGCTGGACGTGCAGCGTGACACCAGTGCCGGTCCAGGAGCCGCTCGCCGCCGGCAGCGCATTGAGCGACTGCAAGTCGGCGTCCACCACCTTGAACAGCACGTCCCACACCTGGCCGTGGCGCGCAGAGTCCGTCGCGGACACCTCCACCAGTCCGACCACCGTCAGGGCCTCCAGGGCAGCCTTGACCTCGTTCGCGGAGGCGTTGTGCGCCAGGTCCACGGTGTCCTCGCCGCCCAACGTCAAGAAGAACTCCCCGTCAATGTCGTCGTTCTGGGCGCCCGAGGTGATCTGTGCGCGCTCGTAGAACGACATGGTGGCCTCGTCACCGCCAACGCGGCGGTCGTCGACTTCCAGCGGCGCGACGCGGCCGCAGGTAGCGCCGTACGTGATCGCCCACTCGATGCCGAAGCCTAGTGCTTGGCGCGTCACGGACACGGTGTCGCACGCGCTGACTTCCAGCACGGCGGCGGCGACGTCGGCCGCCGTGGCGTTGTACGAGAGGAGCGATGTCGACTCCTGGCCCTCCGCCCACAGCGTGAATGTGCCCGACTGGTTGTCGCCGGACTCGAACTCCGACACCAGCGACACCGTCTGAGAGTTGCCGTCGGCGCACGTGCCGGCGTCCACCGAGTCGAGCGTGCTGCCGCAGTACTCGACGGTGGCGGCGGAGTCCGTCGCGCGGCTCAGCGCGTACGAGCCGTACTGGTACGGGAGGAAGCCGAGCGTCGTGTTGACTGAGACGGAGGACCCCACCAGGTTCTCCGCATTGACCGTCATGGCGGTAGAGTCGCCCTCGAAGTCCGCGCTGAACGTCACAGCCCACTCGATCGCGTTGGCCGAAGCCGCGCGCGTCACCGAGACGTCGCCAACGGAGAACAGGTTGTCCACGAACGCCTCCAGCTGCGCAGCCGTCGTGTGCTCGGTGACGGCCATTGTCTGCTCGTCGCCAAACTCGAGCACGAACGAGCCGCTCGTGTCGTAGTGGTCGGCGGTGAGCGTGATCGTCTTCACCTCGTACACCAGCTCGTCGTCCGCGGAAAACCACTCCACATTGTACCGCGTAATGTCCGCGCCGTTGCTCGCCGGGGTGTCGAACGTCACCAGCACTTGGGACGCCGAGTAGGCAGCCGCGCTGAGGATGTTGACTGCACCGGGCGCCGTGGCCACCGACAGCATGTTGGGGACCACGCCGAGTCCCAGTTCCTGGAGCGTGCTGGTGCTTGCGTTCGGCATGAGGTAGGCACCGTCTTCCTCGCCCGTGTTGGGGCCGACGCCGGCACGTGTGACGGTGGCCAGCGCCACGACGTACGCCGCGCCCTCCTCGAGGTCTTCGATTTCGAACGAGTTGTCTGCGACGCTGCCGGCGACCGCCTCGGCGACGACCACGCTGACATTCACAGCGCTCTCGACGCCCAGCAGCGGGACGTTGCCCTGGTTGCCCACGAACTCGATCGTGTACGTCGAGTCGACGCCATCGGTGGCCAGGGAAACCTCGACGCTGCCGACGAGTGGGTGCTGCTGGAGGAGGAACTGCATGTCGCGGGCCGTCACGTCGGCGTCAAAGTGCAGCGGCTGCGCCGAGCACTGGCCGCAGTACGCGAACGTGCCGTTCAGCGCTGGCTCTGCGACCACGAACGCCTCGTCGCAGTCCGGCTGGCAGAACGACAGCGAGAAGCTGCCGACGAATAGGTCGAGCTCGTCGTCGCCAGACACTGCGACCGTCTGCGTTTCGGTCTGGAACCCGGCGGAAACCGTGGCGGACGCGGTGGCGTTCGACTCCCAAACCGCCGGTGAGTACGCCGAGGCCTGGACGACGTCCACGGCCACGTCAAAGTCGGTCGACGTAGCGTTCAACACGAGCGCGCTGTTGGCGTTCGACGTCATCGTCACCGTCCACGTGTACCCGCCGACCGCGGTGGGACCGGTGCGCACGACGTCGACGGAGCCGATGCCGCCAAGCGTTTCCAAGGCAGCCGCCACCTCGGTGCCAGTGGCGTCGAAGTCGAACTCCACAGCGTCGAGTTCCGCGTCGTACACCTTCCCGTTCATCGTGTTGGCGCGGATGACTGAGGTGTTGGTGGACGGCCCCACAAAGGCGCGGTCCACCGTGAAGCCGCAGTGGTTGGCGGACTCCACCACGAACACTTCGTTCTGTATCTGTACTCGCTCGCCTACGGCCAGCACCATGACCGGGGTGACGATCGCCAGCGACGTCATAGACAGCTGGTTCGACCCCGTCTCGGCCTGGAACCGCATGTCGGCCAGTTCCGCGTCAAGCACCCCGAACGCGCTGAAGACGACCGACACACTGCCGGCCGCGATGGTGGCGCTGTCGTTCGTCGTGATCGTCACTTCTTGGTGCTGCAGCAGCGGCGCGTCGACCTTGGCCCACTGGACCAGGTAGCCCGTCACCGGGGCGCCGTTGACGCCCTGGGAGGTGCGGTCGTACGGCGTCTGCCAGTCCACGACCAGCGACGTCGGCGTGCCGATCTGTAGCGTGGCCTGGGTGGGCGGCGTGGGCAGGTCGACCGGCACGACGCCACAGGTGCGGTCGGTGCCGTACGACGCACGGCAGCTGCCGGTCGACGCCGCGGTGAAGGCGCCAACGCCGTCGGCGCTGACGGCGGCCGCACGGAAGAAGTATGTCTCGCCGGGGACGAGGCCGGAGATCTCAAAGTCGAACTCCGTCGTCGCCGCCGCGAATCCGTTGGCGATCGACGCGCTGCCGAGCGCGCGGCGGGAGCCGGCGTCGCACGTCGTGTTGACGTCGCCCACGGCCGCCGCGCAAGAGTCGATGTCGTCCGCGTGCGAGGCGCTCTCGTCGCAACGGCTGTCGAACGAGTCGACCACGTCGTACTCGATGACGAAAGACGTGATGACCACGTCGTTGATCAGGTTGGCCACAAAGTCCACGTGCACACTCACGACGTCGGCGGAGCTGAACGCGGCGGAAGTCAGGTTGCGCACGACGGGGGCGACCGTCACGAGGTCGGGCGACACCGGCGGCAGGTCGTACGAAACAACCGCCACGGTGTCCGACAGTGCGCTGCCGGCTTCGTCCAGCTGCGAGTTCTCCGTGAGGTACTCGTGGAATACGCCCTGGCCGTACTCGTTGACCGCCGCCACGCGCACGAAGTTGTCCACGCCAAAGTCGTCCAACACCGCCGAGAACTGCTGGCGCCCGCGCACGACGCCCGTCGCGCCGTGGGCCTGCTCGACCGTGGCGTCGGCTGACGACAGCGCCACGAGCTGCGCAAACTGGTACCGGTTGTGGAACGCCACGTCGGTGTCGCCCATGTCGAGGCTGAACTCGAGGTGGTGCACGTCGCCGGAGCAGAACGTCCCGGCCGGGTCGTCAAACTCAACCGTGACGGGGCCAAACACGGCCAGCGCCTCCGCGGCATCGGCGCTGCTGGCAGCGCCGCCGACAGTCACGCAGTCCGTGCCCTGGAAGCAAACCGTGGCCGTGCCGCCGGAGCAAGAAATGGCCTGGACCGCCGGGTAACCCTGCACGATGACCTCGGCGTCCTCGCCGAGCAAGCCGGTGCCGTCGACGCTGAGCCGGCCGAGCTGGCTGCCGGCGTACAGCACGTCGCTGAACGTCACGAGCCACGTGTGGCCCTCCTCCACGATGTTGCGGTTGACCTCCACATCGCCGACGTTGGCGAGGCCCTCGAGCGCAGCCTCCACGGCCGCCGCCGACACGTCCGCCGGCAGCGGGTCCGTGGTCTGCCCGTAGTAGGTGATCGTGAAGAAGCCGCCGATGCTGCCGCCAGTCGCGGTGGAGCTGTTGGTGGACACGGCGGTGCTAATCGCCTGGACGTCCAGCACGGGGGTCGGCAGGTTGTCCTTGACGACCTTCTGGCCGAGGTTGGCGGACGAGAAGTCCTTCGTCGTGTCGTACTGAACGATGTAGTGCGTCGTGTCGCGCGCGTACTGCGGCGCCGCCCACTGCACCAGGATCTTGCCCTTGGTCAGTGGTGAAGCCACCAATTCTCGGACGGCGGACGGCACCACGGGGATGGGCGTCAGCGTCTCGGGCGTCGACGGCGCGGACAGGCCGTCACCGTGCGCGTTGTGCGCCTTGACTGCGACAGCCACGGCGTCTCCGCTGAGGTCCGCCAGCACCAGGTCGGCCACGCCCACGACGCTCAATGACGCGTCGTCAGACGGGGACGACAGCAGGTAACCGTTTGTGCTCAGAAGCTCGAGGTTTCCCAAGTCCTGCGTGAACGTGACCGTCCACTCGAAGCCGTTGCCCGAGACCTCGCGCGCCACGTCGACGCTGACGACTTGGCCGAGGTCCTCGAGGGCGGCCTTGAGGTTGGCGGGCGTGACGTCGACCGGCAGGTCCACCGTTGTCTGCATCTTGTACATCGGCACGTCGACGAGGTCGCCATCCGTCCACGACGCGATCACCGTGCAGTCTTCGTCGGTCGCCAACGGGACCTCGTTGTCCGTCCCGTCGTGCGACACGTGGACGCGGAACACGGGCCCGTCGACGACGTTGCCAATGCGAATGCGGTCGCACGCCTGCAGCGACGCGCTTGTCGTGTTGGAGCCGTCCGGCAGCAGCGCGTAGTTGGTCGCGGCATTGCTGATGTTGATGTACGGGACGACGACGGTGTCGTGCTCAAACACGCGCACCTGGCCAATGGCAGTGTCCATGCGGTAGACGGGCACGGACAGCAGGTCCAGGTCGCCAGTGAAGGTGGTTGCGGCTGTGGCGTCTCCGGCCTCGCACAGCGTGAAGTTGTGGCTCTCCACGGCCACACCCGCGCAGACGGAGAACACGTCCACGCCGATTTTGACGAGGTCGCCCTTCGTGATGCGCTCGCGCATGTCGATGGTGGCTTCGGCGTTGATCGTTACCACGTTGCTGCCACGCTCCAGCGTTGCGCAGTTGCGCGTGGCCTGCGTGTCGCCGACGCACAGCAGCACGTCGAAGTTGCCGTAGAAGTCACCGAACGACAGCGTGAAAGTGCCGTCGAGCGGCGCCTCGAATGTGTCTGTCTTGATCTTCTGGATTCTGTAGTCAGGCACCACGGTGACGGCGCCGTTGGCGGCGCCGTCCGCGTACGAGACCTCATAGTAATCGACGGCAGCGCCGTTGGCGGCGGCCGTTTGGTCAAACACCACGCGCAAAGCGGCCGTGTCGTGCGTCAGCAGCTGGACGCCGTCGCCCACCGTTCCGGGAGCACCGTACAGCTCCACCACGTCGCTCTCGACGTGCGGGCCCAAGCCCTTGTCGTTGCGCGCCGCGACCCGCACGCGGTACTCGAATTCAATGTCCAGACCGGTCAGGTCGACGCTGCGCTCGTCCGCGCCGAGCAGCATTGCAGTGTACTTGTTGGGGATGACGGGCGCGACGACCTCGGAGACCGTGACGTTGCACGCGTCAGCAAGCATGTACTCGTTCACGACAAACAGCGTCTTTTCCAGCAGCGTGGACGCTAGGTAGCAGTCCGTCTCGCACAAGTCGGCGTCGTCTTGGTTGGCGGCGCAGTCGTACGCGTTGCTGGTGGCGTCGGAGCAGAACTCGTCGCCGAGGAACGTGACGTTCCACGAGGAGGATGACGCGTCGCCCACGACCGACAAGGGTCCGACCGACTCCAGGTTCTCCAGCGCAGTGCGCAGCTCGTCGGCGGTTGCGTTGAACGGAATGCGCTGCGTAGTGGCCTTCTTGTACACCGTCTCGATGCCGGTCAGGCCGGTGTAGTTGGTCGTTAGCGGGATGGTCAGGTCGGTGAAGAACAACGAGTTGTTCGTGGCGACGACGTACTCCGCGTCGCCGATGCTGACGATGTCGCCGGGCGACAACAGCTCGGTCAGGTCGCAATTGAGCGGCTCGATCACGGAGCTGCCGGCGGTCACCGTGGCGTTGCACGTCGCCACCGTGGTCGGTCCAAACGCGAGCGTGAACCAGCCCTCGTCGCAGGTGCCCTCCGTCGCGATGCCCTGCACGTAGTCCACGCCATCGTACGGGAACGCGGCGTCCGGCGTGTACACTTCCAGCAGGAAACCATCCACGTCGGCGCCGTTGCCCTCGGCCTCGCCAAAGGCGACGCGCATGGAGCTGGCGCTGGTGACGTACACCTCGACGTTGGACGGCGCGTCCGGCTCGGCGCGCGGGATCTCGTACACCGGCGACGTCTCGCGCGGCTCGCCAAGCCCGACGTCGGCGTTGAGCGCGCTCACGCGCACGAACACGGGCACGCCCGTTGTCAGCCCGGTGATGCGGTGGAAGTACTCCGTGGTCGCGGCGTCGAGGTGCGCGGCGAACGGCGACCCGTCCTGGGAGTCGAATGTCGCCACCGTGTCCCACTCGACGGTGTATCCAGTGACCGCGCTGCCCCCGTCAAAGCTGGGCTCGCCCCACTGCACGACGAGCGTGTCACCCGACTCAACGTACAGCGTCGGCTGGCCCCAATCGAAGTCAAACGCGTCCGCGGCGTCGTAGAACGACACCGGCGCGTCGGGCGCCTGCAGCGGCGGCGTCAAGCAGGCGGGGGTCGTCACCCGGGACTCGCCCCAGCCCATGGCGTTGCCGGCCGACACGCGGAAGCAGTAGCTCTGGCCCGGCGTCAGCTCGTCGATTTCGGCCAGGTAGTCGGTGGCGCCGGCGACGTCGTCGAGTTCGACCGAGAGGTAGCCCACCGGTGCGACGCCCGTGCGCGCGACCGAGACGACCACCGCCGCCGAGTCGGACACCAACGTCTCCACCGGCCCAATGTCCTCGCTGAACACGACCGTGAAGTTGTTCTGGTTCAGCGTGGCGTCCACGCTGACGTCCACGTTGCTCACCGAGGGCAGGTTCTCAAGGCTCGTGCGGAGTTCGGCGGCCGAGATGTTGGGGCGCAGGCTGCCCGTGGTGTAGTTGCCCGACGTCAGCGTGAACTCGTCCGTGCTGGTCGTGTCGATGATGACGCGCTGGACGGCGTCGGTGCGGTCGAGGGAGGTCGGCGCATACTCGATGCGGTAGGCGGTCAGGAAATCGCCGCCGTCCGAAGCGGGGATGGTCCACGCGACGTCCAGCGTCGTGCCGAGCGCCTCGCTGTCCTCGGTGTCGTGCAGTGCCAGGCCGACGGTCGACGGGGGGTCCGCCTGGCGTCGCGGGATGCCACTGTAAATCGTGCTCTGCTCGCCGTAGCCGAGCGAGTTGTGCGGCGTCAACCTGATGTAGTAGGTGGTGCCCATCTCGAGCGACTCGATCGAGAAGAAGTTGTCGCCCGTCTCTGGGGAGGTGCCGGCGGCCTCGTCGTACGACATCGGCTGGTTGCCCAGGCTGTCCATCGTCGCGACCGTGTCCCACTCGACCTTGTAGTAGTCGATGGCGGCACCGAGGGTGCCGTCGGCGCTGGGAGTGTCCCAGGTGACGAGCAGCGTGGTGTCGGTGAACTCGTTGGCCGTGAGCGGCGCGCTGACGAGCACGTTCTCGACGGCGGCGGAGAGGGCGCGCGGCACGACTGCCGCCACGCAGTCCTCGATCCAGTCGAGGCACTGCGCGACCGCGAGCGTGTCGAAGCCGTTGCCGCGGTCGTTGACGCCGTTGACATAGATTTCGTATTCCTCGCCCGCCGTGAGGTCGAGCGTGACTTGCGTGTCTGCGGCCTCGACGACGCCTGCGTCCGAGGCGTTGACCGTGTTGGCGTAGACCACCGAGTACGACGAGACGGCGCTGCCGTGGTCGTCCTCCGACGTGGTCCATGTGAGTGCCAGTTGAGACGGGTTGGTGGGCACTGGCCATGCAATGACGTCGACCGGTGCACTGGGCGGCGACCGCGGCACGACGGGCTGCAGGTCCGCGTCGGTGGGCTCGCCGGCGCCCGCCGAGGTCACGGCGCGCACGCGGACGTAGTACGGTTGCCCGGGGGTCAAGTAGCCGCCGTCGACAACGGTAGCAACCGACGCAAGCGGCGTGGTGGCGACGCCGGAGGTCTCGAAGCCTTCGCACCCGTCCAGCGTCACCTGCAACTCGTCGACATCGCCGCGCGCGGACCAGCCGGACAGCGTGACGTGGTACTTGTACCCGTAGTCGACCGCCTCCTGCACGACGTCCACGGAGCCTGTCCCGAACTCGCCCTCGAGCGCGGCTTGAACGGCCGCCGCGTTGGTCCACGCCACGCACGCCGTGGCGGCGCCGTCGAACACAAAGGCAAAGGAGCCGTTGGTCGCGTCCAGGGTTTCGAAGCTCTGACCGACGACGGTGATGGTTTGAACTTCCGAGCCCAGCTTGGTGGTGCACGGGGATGCCGCGGTGCACGCCGTGTACTCGCTGGCGGGGTTCACGTACGTCGTGGAATCGAAGTAGCCGAAGTCGTCGCTGGTGAAGAGCGGGCTGGAGTCGTACTCGATGCGGTACGCAATGACTTGCGACTCGTTGGCGTGCGGCGTCGCGAAGCCCAACGCGTTGTCGCTGGGGTACGTGTAGCGGACGTCGATTTGGTACGGCATGCAGACGTCGAGGCAGTCGCCCGTCTCGTTGAGCGCCACGAAGTCGTCGCAGACGTCGAGCGCGACGAGACCGGCGTGGATGTTGACGGCCGCGCCGTCGGTGTCGAGCCCGCAACTGTACTGCACCTCGACGCTGTCGGGCGTGTGGGGCACCTGCACGGAGGGGTTCAACGCCGTGGGCGAGGTGACGACGAACGGGCCGACGAGGCCGTGGCTGTTGACGGCAGCGACACGGACGTAGTAGGACACGTTGCTGTCCACGTTCGTGATCTGGTACTGGGTGTCGGTCGTGTTGACGTACTCGAACCACACGCCGTCGGCGCCGTAGTTCGCAAACTCGCTGCGCTCGAACGACGTGTCCAAGTCCCACTGAACAAGGTAACCCGCCACCGCGGAGCGGCCGTCGTACGCCGGGGCCGTCCACGTGACGCCGAGTGACGAGTCGTCGACGGCGGTCAGCTCGCAGTCCTCCACGCCCGTCGGGGCGGTTGCGTTGAGCGTGAGCGCGTCCGTCGTCTCGGCACCCTCGCGCACGGTCATCACCGACGTCGCCGCGATCAGGTCGCTGCGGACGTCGCCGTCGACTGGCATGAAGCGCACGACGTACAGGTCGCGCAGGGCGGCCGCGGTGCCCAAGTCAAAGTGGGTGACCTCGGCCGTCGACACGTCCGCTGCGGCGTCGCGAATGGCGCGCTGGAGCTCGGACGCGGCGGCGCCGCAAGCGACGGTGGCGGTGCCGTCGACGACAATGTTGCCAGTCGAGCACGCCACGAGCTGCAGCTCGCCATTGTCGGCCGCAGCCGCCGCAGGGTCTCCGTATCCGTACGGGGAGCGGGCGGTGACGCGGCCGTAGTACACGGCGCCCTCGGTGAGGCCGCTGGACACGACGGTGCCGCAGTTGCCGGCGGCGTCGCACGGGTCCGCCACCTCGGTCGAGATGGTGACGCCCGGTTCAAACGACGACGACGTGCTCAGCTCGATCAGAAACGACGTCACCTCGTCCGCGTCCTTGTCGGCCGGCGCCACCCACGACAGGCCAACGGCAGAGCTCGACAGGGTTGCCATCGTGACGGACTGCGGACTGTTGGGGTGGCTCCGCACGGGTGTCGCGTAGAACGACGCGTACGTGACTCCGCCGTTGCCCTGCGAGTTGGTCGGCGTGATGCGCGCGGTGTACTGCACGTCCTCCTCCAGGCCGTCGATGGTGAAGCTGCTCGGCAATCCGCCCTTGGTGGTTTCCGACACGCTGACTTGCGCCGCGGTGCCCTCCAGAGTGCCGGCATACGCGACGTAGCCGAACACGGCCGTCTCGTTGTCCAGGTCGGTGGACACGAGGACGCTGGGCACGTCAAAGGCCGCGTCGACGAACTCGATTTCAAATTCCACGCCGAAGCTGGACAGCGGCGGGGTGGTGCTCTGGGCCACGTCCGCGCGCGTCACCGCGACGCTGGAGATGGTGGACAGGCGTTCGAGGGACCGCTGGACGTCCTCGGCACTGGCGTTGTAGCTGATGAGGTGCGTGGACTCGCCCATGAACGACAGGCGGAAGAACCCGCGCGTGTCCGTGGCGGCCGCCGCGACGACGACCGTCTGCACTTCGTTGGCGCTCTCCACCGCCTGGCTGCCCAGAGGGAGCTTGCTGATGCCGACGGTGCCGGCGTCGAACGCTGGCAGCGAGCTAGCCGTCACGACTTCGACTGCGGTGGCCACGTCACCAGTCAACGACACGTCCTCCACACTCAGCGCAGACACCGGGCCGACGTTGGTCTCAAACACCACCGCAAACGTGTCAGAAGACGCCGCCGAGACGGACACGTCACCGACGGTGGGGATCTTTTGCAGCGCGGCCTCGACCTGCGCGGCCGTGGCAGGGTGGTGCAGTGTGGGCGATGAAAAGCCCTCGTGACTGAGGCGGTACGAGCCACCGGAAGCGGTGACGGTGACGCGCTGCTCGGCCAAGTCGGGGATGTGGCTGTCCCACTCGACCACGTAGCTCGACACCGGGCAACCGCCGTCGTTCAGCGGCGCAATCCACGACAGTTTCAACTTGGTGTGCGACACGTCGCTGAGCATCGCCGCCTGAACGAGCGACGGGAGGTCGCAGGCCGTCACGGTCGCCGGCGAGTTGTGCTCGGCCTCCGAGTACGCGTCCCCGACGCCGTTCCACGCCGACACTTGCACAAACATCTTGCGGCCGGCCGACACGCTGGACAGCGTGACGGCCTGGTCTTCTTCCGACACGGAGCTGGAGCGGTAGCCCGAGTCCAACTGCGGCAGGCGGCCGGCACTGACCTCGCTGAAGTCGTACGTGCCGGAGAACGCCGAGTCGCTGAGGGTGAGCATGGGTTGGTTGCCGAGCTTGGTCAGGAAGAAGAAGTCGTACGTGTGCGTGGACGTCTCGTCGCTGCTGTACTGGACGAGGATGCTGCCCATCGCCTCGGTGGCCACCGCCTCCGCGGCCTCTTCCACCTCGTTGGACGACGCCCCCAGCGCCAGCGACGTGGTAGCGTACCCGTTGAACCCGATTGCAAAAGCGTTGTCCGTGGCGGCAAAGTCGCTCGGCGTGAGCACCAGACGCTGGTGCTCGAAGCCGGCGAGGCCGTCCGCCAGCGTGCTGGTGGACACAGTGGCGCCGCTGTCCAGCGTCGCGCTGTCCGACAAGCCCGACGGGCAGCGCGTGGCGGTCGAGGCCACGTACTCAAAGTCGGCGCCGGTGGAGACGGCCAGCTGCGCCACGTTGCCGGGGTTGCCGTCGAAGACCACGACCCAACGGTGGCCGTGACTGTCCACAAACCGCTCCACGGACACGCCGCCGACCGACGGGAGCTGCTCCAGCGCGGCCTCGAGGTCGGTGGCCGAGATGTCGTGGTCGAGGAGGCCCGTGCAGTCGTTCTCGAACTGGAGGACGAAGGTTCCGTTGACGTCGTCGCTGGTGGCGGACGTGGCGACCATCTGCGCCTCGTGCATTGCGTAGAGCACCTCGTCGGCCCCGTTGAGCGCCGCGTGCCAGTCCATGACGTCAAAGTCGACCTTGTACTGCGTGACGGCCGTGCCACCGTCATCCTGCGGGCCGTCAAAGACGACCTCGAGCGTGGAGCCGGACAGCGACGCGGTGCGCACGTTCTGCGGGGCGCTGGGCTTGGCCAGCGGCGCGACGGCGGCAGGAACCGAGGCCGCGGCCTGCACGGAGAAGCCGTACTTGTTGTACGCAAACACGCGCGCGTACACGGGCGTGCCCTGCTCGAGGCTGTAGACTGTGTGCGTGCACGCGGCCGTCTCGCACGACCCGGCCGCGACGACGAACTCGTAGGAGAAGGGCGCCGAGAACGACGCGCTGGTGTCCCACTCGATCTTGTACTTGGTGATGTCGGCGCCGCCGTCGCTTTCCGGGGCCATCCACAGCACGCGCAGCGTCGAGCCGGAGCCCGGGTTGATCAGCCGCACGCTGGTGGGCACGTCAGGCTTTTGAGCGGGCGGGGCAACCTCCATGGGCGTGGTGATCGTCGGGTAGGACAATCCCTCCGCGTTGACGGCGGACACGCGCGCGCTGTACAAGGTGCCCACGTTGAGCTCCTCCACGACGTACGCGTGCACGTCGCTGCCAAGTTCCACCGAGCCGTACTCGGCCGGCGTGGCGCCGGCGGAGGTCTTCGTCACCGCGGACGACGTGTCGGTGCTGGCGGCGTCCACCGTGAGGAGGTCGTCGAGCGAGCCAATGGACGTCGTGAACGTCACGTGCCACACGCTGGCGGTGACGTCGTCGGCTGTCACGTACACCGAGCGGACGCTGAACAAGGCGTTCAGCTCGTCCTCCAGGCGTGCGGCGGTGGTGTCGTTGAGGAACATGTAGTCCGTCGTGTATCCGTCGAAGGACACGGTGAAGACCTCGCTCGCGGGGGCGCCGCTGAGGTCGACCGTCTGGACTTCGGGGGCGGCGATCATGCCGTCGCGGTAGGAGTCGCTCGAGTAGTCGCTGTCGGCGGCCCACCATTCCACCAGGTAGGACGACACCTCGCTGCCGTGCTCGTCTGCCGTGTAATCCCAGGTCAACGCGAGCGCCTGGATCGAGAACTGCACCGTCGTGGAGTCGTCCGCCGGCATGGTGCTGAGCGAGGCCGTGACAACCGCGTCGGGCTTGGTGCGCGGGATCAGCGACAGCGGGTCGGACACCTCGAAGGCGCCCATGCCCATCACGTTGATGGCGGCCACCCGCACAAACACGGCCGTGCCCGGCGCAAGGTCTTCGATGGTGTACTCGTACTCTGCCGCGGACGAGTTGGTCGCGAGGTGCGGGGTCGTCGTCAGCAGTGAGTTGGCGGTGCCTTGGTAGTAGTACGACAAGGCGCCGTCTTGGTCGTCGAACGAGTCCGAGGTGCTCCACTCGAGGCGGTAGTGGCTGACGGTGTCGCCGTTGTTGTCCGGTTCGACCCAGTACACCTTGAGCGTGTCGGAGTGGACGGCCACGCGGCGGATGTCGACCTGCGGTGGGGCGTCGGGCACCGCCATCGGCGTCAGCGCCACCGGCGCGCTCGGGCCTTGCCCGCAGGGGCCGAGCAGGTGCGGGGAAGCGCCCGCGCCGGTTCCCACGACGTTGGTCGCCGAGATGCGCACGTTGTACTCGACGCCCTGGTCCAGCTCCTCAATGACGTAGGTCATGGACTCGCCGTCGACGACGTCCAGCATGTAGCCCGACACGACGGCCGACGCGTGGTCCGCGTAGTCCGTGCCGTTGACGGTGCGTTCCAGGTCCACCGAGCTGCCGCCGTCGACGACGACGGCCGAGACGATGAGCGTGTCCAGGTTGCCGTTAAAGGTTTCAAAGGTGAGCGTGTACACGTTGGACAGCGCCCCTTCCACTAACGCAACGGTCACGTCCCCGACGTCGTCGAGGCGCTCGAGATAGTACTCCAAGTCGTCCGAGGACACGTTCCACGGAAGAGACGGGGTCTCGCTGCCGCCAAACACCTGCAGCGTGAACATGCCGCCATCGGTCTCCACCGTGTACTCCGTGGGTGTGCCGGCCGCGGTGAACCACTCCACCGTGTAGCTCGTGACGGGCGTGCCGCCGGCGTTTGCCGGCGCTTCCCAGGTGACCTGCAGCGAAGCCTCGGAGTCGATGGCCAAGGCAACGTTCTGCGGGGCTGTGGGCTTGATGCCGACGTACTCTTGCGTGTACGGCTCCTCGGCGACGGCTGTGAGTGAGTAGAAGAGGCGCTCGGCGGGAACAATCTCCTGCTTCTGGCTGGGGCTCGACCACGACAGCACGATGGACGCGTCGTCGACGTTCTCGCGGAACAGCAGCTTGATCGGGTACAGCGTGTCGGCGGACAGGGCCGCGGACGTGCTGCCGGTGAAGACCGACGCCACGCCCGTCTCCTCACTGGTGGCGTTGAACTGGTCGATGATGAGCTCGTCCCCCACCCACAGCTCGGCGCCGTCGTTGACGTCGACCTGGAACGTGAAGACTTCGTTCTGCGTGGGTTTGATGTGCCCCTCCCACGACACGCTGATGTAGTCGATGCCGTTGTCCGTGATCTTGCCGGGCCAGAAGAAGTCGATGCCGGCGTCCACTCGCGTCAACACGGGCGAGTCGAACAGCCAGCGGTTGGAGTGGTACTCGCCGGTCAAGCCGCCGGGGCCGGCCAGGTTGAGCCCCATCGTGTAAGTGCCCGCGTCGGGCGACAGCCACGACACGTTGTACAGGCCGCTGCCGAGGTACTCGACGGTGGGCGTCACGGCGTTGTCCGCGACGCCTTCGATGACGGCTTGGAAGTCGTAGCCGACGTGGCCGGCGACCGTGCCCTCCGGGCAGCTGGCGTACGCCACCACGAAGCTGTCTTCGCCCGCTAGCAGCGCGCCTTCTGCGTAGATCGGCACCACGTCGCCTTCGACGTACGTCAGCGACACGAACCAGTCCGCGGTGCTGCCACCGGTGGGAGTGGTCACCGTCACGTCGTTAATCGTGCTCAGCGCCAGCAACGCCGACTGCACTTCGGCCGCCGTGGCGTTGAACGCGATCTGCTCCGTCTCGAAGTCGCCGTAGAACAGCGTAAACACGCCGCCGTCCGCGTGCAAGTCAATGGCCTGTGTTTGGTACAGGTCGCAGCAGTCGATGGAGCCCACGTCGGCGGAGTCGGACGCCAAGCAAGTCAAGTCGCCTTCGGCCGTGCGGAAGAGAATCGTGTACGAAATGTTCGACGAGGTGTTGGTGCTGGTGACCGACACGTCGCCCACGCCTTCCAGGTCCTCCAGCGCAGCGGCGAGCTCGTTGTCCGGCAAGCCGCAGCTCAGCGTGGCGGTGGACGCGTCGCCGTACGCCAGCGAGAACTCGCCAGTCGCAGCCGTGGTCACCACCTGCTGCTCCCAGGCCCACTGCAGCACGTTGTCGCCGGAGCGACCCCAGGTGTCGTAGATGCGGTTGGAGAAGACGTCGCGGGACTCGATGGTCAGGTACGCCTCGTACTGCGATGTGCCGCCGGTGATGCCGCCGGTGGTGTACGTGATGGGGTGGGTGACGTCCACCAGCGTAGACGCGGCCGCGTCGAGCGTGGTCGGCGCGACGTCCGAGACGTAGAAGCTGGCGCCGTCGCGCAGGGCGACGACGGCCGTCACGCCTTGGACGGCCACGAGCAGGGGCAAGTCACCCAACTGAGTGCGCACTACGTTGTCGCCATCGTGCACGAGGAACTCCACCGTCACGTCCGTTCCGTCCGTCTCGGCCTCCACGACGACGCCGGCGGCGGCGAAGGCGGCCACGATCGCCGCGGCGTTGTCGCCGGTGCCGAACGACACCTCCGCGCCGCGGAAAGTGAGCGTGGCGGTGGTCGCGGTCGCGTTCAGGGTCACTTCCTGCACCTCCGACGTGATGTTGTGGTGGTAGGTCACCCACTCGGAGGTCGCGCTGGTCGCCTGCGTCACGGTGATGTCGGACCCGGCCACCGCGCCGACCAAGTTGCTCCCGGACGCCTCGAGCGCGTGCTCGGGGCCACCCACGAGCGTCTCGAACGTCACGCTGTACACGTAGCCGTTGTCGGTGTTGTCGGAGCGCGTCACCGACACGGTGCCAAGGTCGGCATCCGCCAGGCCGTCGATGGCCGCCTGCACGGCCGCCGCATCGGCGTTCCAAGCGAGCGGCGCCGAGCTCACGCCGTTGTACATGAGGTTGAAGGTGCCACCGCGCCCGGTGGGCGCATCGAACTTGGTCTCGATGTCCAGCACCTCGAACGCAGTGGCAAGCACCGTGCCGATGGTGTGCGGGAGGGCCACGGTCGGCACAAACGTGGCGCCGTGGAGACCGTCCTGCGCGTAGACAACGACCGCTTCGGCGAAGTCGACCTCGGCGTCCGTGTTGCCGCCCGCGACGTAGGCGAACACTGAGTACAGCACGCGCTCCTGGGTTTCGAGGCGGTCGTTGCCGTAGCCGTCCTTGCTCTGGATGAAGAAGCGCGACTCCTGGCCGGCCTCACCGGCGACCAGGCCCTCGCCGTACAGGAACGTGAACTCGGCGTCCACGGCGCCCGGCTGGATTTCCACCACAAACGGGCTGCCGGCGACGGCCACCACGTCCCGGCCTTCCTGCTGGGTGGTGATCGTCACCTCGTTGACCTGCTGCGTGGTGAGCAACGGCATGTCGGCCATGGGCGCATTGTAGAAGAGCGTCCACCCGGCGCCACCGTCGTGCGCCACGACGGTGACGTTGATGCCGACGAGCGCCAGCGCGTCCTCGAGGGCGGACGCGTTCGCCTGGTACGAGATGGTGGCGGTGGTGGCTGTGCCGTCGCTGAGCACGAACCCGCCCGCCGAGTCGAGTTCGGCGCCCTCCGTGAGCTCCACGACCTGGATCTCGTCGACGCCGTTGAACTCGACCGTCACCGCGTACTCACCGCGCACGACGGGGTCGTAGTCGACAACGTACTCGCCGGTGGCGCTGCCAATGCGGTAGAGGTCCGCCGCCGGCTCGTCGAAGCCCCGGAAGATGTCGTTCAGCGACAGCGAGGCCGGGAAGGCGAGGCCCTCGTTGTGGACGCTGAAAGTCTGCGTGTCGATTTCCGTGCCGTTGATGCGGATGGCAACGTGGTCCCCAAAGCTGAGGTTCGCGCTGACGTCCTCGCTGCAGTTCGCCGTGGCGGAGCCGTCCGCGACGCTCACGCACGAAGTGCACAGCAACACCCAGTCGCTGGGCCCGGCGGTGGCGTCGATCGTCTTGGCGACACCGTCTGCCAGCTCGTCCACGCGGCCCTCGAGCGCCCAGCCGCTGACGCCGACAATGTTGACAAGGACGGCGTCACTGCCGTAGTTGTACTTAAAGTTCAGGTCCGAGTCGAACGAGTTCACGACAAAGGTCGAAGTGGCCAGCGCCGTCCCCAGCACCAGGCCGTCGCCCTCCGCCGACGACAGCGAGCCGTCGACGTCGCCCGGGTAAACTTGCAGGTTGAACGGGCTCCCCTGGAGGAACACCGCGTAGTACAGGCTGTCGGACGGGATGATCTCGCGCGCCACGCCGCCTGCGCTGCTGCTCCACGACAGCTGCAGGGACTGGATCTCGTCCGTCACGGCGAACCACACCTCGATGGCGTGTTTCTCGCCGGCCGCGAAGCCGCTCGCGTCCACGGTGCCGCTGACCTCGCTCACGTAGCTCGCCGGGTCCCACTGCTCCACGACGACGACGCCGTCGATGGCGACGCGTACGTTTCCACTGGTCGTCGCAAAGATTTCAAACTCGGCCGCCGCTGGAAACGCCACAAAGCCGGCCCAGTGCGCGGAGAAGGTGCCACCGCCGCCAAGCAGCAGGTCGTTGGCGCCAAACGTAAAGTCGGAGCTGCCCGTGGGACCCCAGTCGTGGTCGATGGTGGCGTCGACGAACGTGTAGTCGCACGCCGGCTCCTGCGCCGTGTGGTGCATGCCCTTCTCCCAGTAGCACGCGCACGTGGCGTCGGCGCAGCTGCTGTCGACGTCGTATGCCGTGATGACCTCTTCAAAGTTGGTGCTTCGGTAGTACGTGACCTTGAGGCCGCCGCTCTGAGTGTACGCGATGTCGACGTCGTACTCACCGGCAACCGTCGGCATGTACGTCACGTCGTAGACGCCGTTCGTCTCCGGGGTCTGCGGGCTGATGTGCGCCTGCACGGCCACAGCGGCGTCTTCGTCGCTGTGGCGGGCGAGGCCGTCGGCGTAGCCGGTAATGGTCACCGACAGCTCGGCGTCCGCCGCCACCTCCGGCACCACGTTGAGGAACTCGTCCAGCATGTGCAGCGTGAACGACTGGCTGTAGCCCTGCTTTGCGATGGATTGCGCGTCGTGCCACGAGTGCGGGCCGCTGACTTGGGCGGGGCTGACCACGACGCCGGACGAGACGTCCGTGGAGATGGCGGTGCCGTCGATGTTAATCGTCAGGTTGTAGTGGCCGCTCACGAGGGCGGTGTACGCGACGCGGTACAGACCCCGGGTGCCCTCGACGTACGTGACAGTGGCGTTGACCGCCACGCCAGCATCGGTGGTGGACTCGATGGCGACCGACAGGAGGTCGAGGTCAGCGTTGCCGGCGCGGGTGTTTCCGTCCGTGCCGGACTGGAACTCGTGCACCACGACCGTTGGCTCGTTGCCGGTCAAGCTGTCGCCGTCTACGACAAGCATCGCCAGGTCGCCGAAGCTCAGGGCGGTGTCCGTGCCGTCGAACGTGATGGCCCACACGCGGCGGTCGCCGGACAGCTCCGTGGCCTCCACGGCCACCGAGTCGACCGTGGTGTAGGTGTCGTACGTGGCCACAGTGAACTGGGGCAGTGCCTGCAGCGCCGCCGCGACGTCGCTTGCCGAGGCGTTGAACGCAATGTCGGCCGTCTCCTCGCCGTTGAAGCTCAGCGAGAACGTGCCGCCCGTCACCTGGTCCGTCATGACCGTCTGCACCTCGAACCGGCGCGCGTCCATGGCTTGCACGTCGAACGTCACTTCGACGCCGGCGGTGGCGGCCGTGAGCCCCGCGCCGGTGGCCCACGACGTCTGCGCGTCGACCTCGTTGTCTTCCACGACCAACGCGAACGGGCTGTCGCCAACCACTGCGCCGTTGGACGTAACTTCCACGTCGTACTCGCCCATCTCCCACACGGTGAAATACATCGGGTAGTACCCGCCCGCCGCAGGGACGGACGTGGACGCGCACGCGGCCCCGCTGGTGACGTTGACGGTGGAGGGGTCCCAACTTTCGATGCCGGTCAAAAAGATCACGGACAGGACGCTGCCCTTCGCGACCACGTCGATCTCCGAGTCGGTCCACGCCTGGTTCAGCATGGCCTCCAACGCGGCCGCAGACACGCCACACGGGATGCCGGCGACGGTGGTATCGACGTGGGTGAGGTCAAATGTGCCGTTGGACAGCATGTCCGTGAGCTCCACGTCGATGATGGCGCTCGACGAGCGGACGTCCGTGCCAGCCACCGCGAGGGCGAACGAGTCGTCGTCGCCGGAGCCGGTGTAGTAACTCGGGTTGAAGTCGCCGAAACGCACGTTCTCGTACGGGTCCTTGGCGATGACGGTGAACGTCTCCTCCTCGTGCGACACCGCCGCGTCGTCGAAGTCGGGCACTTCCGACGTGGACGCCTGCAAGAAGGTGTGCACGACCTTGACGTACTGCGGGTCGCTCAGCGCGGCGGGGGCGGACTGCCCGTACGAGTCGGCCGTCGTGTACAGTTCCTGGCTCTCGAACACCACGCTCACGCGGTAGGTTCCCTTCAGCGGGATCGAGTAGGTCACCTCGTACTCGCCGTCGCCGAGGTCGACCACCACACCCTTGTACTGAATGGCGGCGTCGTCGGTACTCACCAGGAGCACCTCGAACTGGTCGCCGTCGCTGGTCTGCGAGTTGCCGTGGATGTCGAAGGCGTGGATGTTGAAGACCGCGGGCACGCCGGCTTCCGCGTCGCTCAGGCCGAGGCCGGAGACGGTCGTGGTCGTGTACGAGGTGGCGCCCGGCTCGACGTACAGCTCGAAGGGACTGCACTTCTCGGCCGCGCCGAGCCCGCAGTAAATGTCGGTGCCGCCCATCACCACGCTGACGGTGTAGGTGCCGCTGACCGTGGGCATGTACGACACCTCGTACTGGCCATCGCCGATGTACTCTGCCGGGGCCGTCACCGTCGTGGCGCCGTCCAGGGACTCCACCACGACCTCGACGAGGTTGCCGTCCAGGTCCTCGAACACGTAGTCCTGGGTTTTGTTGTTGCCCGAGGCGTCCTTCGCCTGGATGATGAAGCTGGCGGTCTCGCCCGCCGTCGCCATGGACAGGCCGTCGCCAAAGGCGGTGGTGTACACGTAGTCGGCCGCGCCGGCGATGATGGATGTCTCGAACGGTGAGCCAGAGATGTGCGTGGCGGCGAACAGGTAGTCCTCCGACACCGTCTGCTTGGCAACGGAGTAGCTCGACCAGGCAAGGTTGATGTACGCGGAGCCGCGTTCGTCCTTGTACTCGATCTTCAGGTCGTGGTAGTTGCCCTCCACGAGGTCCACGCTGACCCACAGCTCCTCGTACAGCGCGGCGTCTTCCCAGTGGTCGACGATGACGACGTGGTCGAGCGTGATGATGACGCCCTCATCGGCGCTCACAAATAGCGTGAACGTCTCCGTGGCGGGACCGAGCAGCTTGCCCGTCCAGCGAACGGTGACGTAGTCCTGGGCGGCGGCCGTGATGGCCTCGTCGCCCCAGTCAAAGTCGATGGTGGGGTCGATGCGCACGAGCGCCGGCTCGCCGTAGAACCACTGGTTGTTGAAGTACTGGCCAAGCAGGCCGCCAACCTCGAGCTGCTGCACCGCCATGGTGAAGTCGCCGGCCTCCGCCACCGAGTACGTCGCCGTGTACGACGGGTTGCCCGCGACCATCTCCTCGACGCGCACGGCCGGCTCGTCACCCTCCTGCGACGCGCTCAGGCCGGCCACGATCTTCTCCACGGCCATGTCAACGTCGGTGCCGGACATCGCGCTGATGTCGTACGTCATGAGGTCCAGGTCGCCGATGGCCGTGCGGAACGTCACGTACCACGTGTACTGCCCGTTACCGGCGCCCTCCTGGCGGGTGTCGACGGTACCCACGGACTCCACCGCCTCCAGCGCGGCCTTGAGGCCCTCCGCCGACACGTCGTACGCGATGTCCGCAGTAGTCGACCCGCCAAACCCCAGCACGAAGGTGCCGCCGAGCGGCGTCGGCGTCCCTCCGGTGGTCGTGATGCGCTGCACGTCGTACTTGACGGCGGCCGCCACCAGCAGGTTGAGGTTGCCATTCTGGGTGCGGAACGTCACGTCCCAGCGGAAGCCGTTGCCGATGTTTTCCTTGGTCACTTCGACGAAACCCACGGTATCGAGGCCGTCGAGGGCGGTCTTCAGGTCCTCGGCCGACACGTCGAACGGCAGCGACGCCGTGGTGGACGACTCGTACTCCACCACGAACGAGCCGGTGATGGGGGAAAAGCCCTGCACTATTTCCTCCACCGCGAACGCGTCGCCGGTACCGCTGTCGTCCTCCACAGTCAGCACAGGCAGGTCGCCGACGGGAGTGTCGAACTCGATTTGGTACAGCACGCAGCTGGTGCCTTCGTTGACGAGCACCTCGGTGAACTGCACCGTGAAGCCGTATGCCAGGAACTGCGCCTCGACGTCGGCGGCCGTGACGGACCCGGTCGTCAGCGTGATGCCGTCCCCGACGTCGTAGCCCTCGAGCGTGAGGATCAAGTCCGCGCCGCCGGAGGAGGCGCACGCGACGTCCACGGACAGCGTCTGCACTTCGGCAACGAAGCTCGAGGCGCCCACGTTGAAGATGGACTGGATCTCGGTCGAGCCCTTCACTTCCTCGGAAAGCAGGATGCCTGCAGCGCTGGCGTTCAGCATGGGCAGGTCTCCGAACTCGGACAAGAACGTCACGGCAAACACGAGCGCGTCCGTCTGCTCCACGTCGACGCTGCCGATGTTGTCGAGCTGCTCGAGCGCGATCTGGATGTCCACGGCGGAGGCGTTGTAGGCAATGGGGTCGGTCGACGCGACACCGTTGAAGTCCGTGTCGAACGTGAGGTAGTAGTCGCCCGGGTCGGCCGCAGGCAAGGTGATCGTCTGCACCTCCAACACTTGGGGCTCGTACGCCGCGACGCCAGCGTCGGACAGCCACTCGTGGGTGCCGTCCACGACGGAGGCGTCGGACGTCCAGATCTCCGTGAAAAAGACGTCCTGGCCGCGGTAGACCTCGTCGATGGTGACGTCGCGCACGGCGTCGCCGGACGCCTTGCGCGGCTGGATGGTGAAGTGGTTTTGAAACCCGCGCACGAACTCTGTCACGCCGACCTCGGTGGCACCGGCCGCGGAGACCACCTCCAGTGACTCAATGTCGCCTGCCGTGGACCGGAACGTGACCGTGTAGCGCGCGTTGACTCCGTCGTGCGCGTCCAACTCCACGCCGACCGCGCCGACGAGGGGCTCCAAGGCAGCCGCGAGCTCATCGGCCGTGGCGCTGTTGTTGATCGCTTGCGTGCTGATGTTGTCGAAGCGCAGGACAAAGTCGTCCGTGCCGTTGATGGTGATGGTCTGTTCTTCGTAGATCACACCCGTGATACCGGACACGAGGGACGCACCGACGGCGGTGGTGTAGGTCGGGTTGGCGCCGTCGCGCGTGTAGACCGTCGGGGAGACGGGGCTGAGCGCGCCCTGGCCCTCCAAGTTGATGGCCTGCACTTTGAAGGCGAACGTCTCGCCGGCAGCGACCACGAGCGACGAAAGCTTGCGGTTGTTGGGATCGGTGGAGCCGTCGTACACCAGCACTGCCTCCGTGCCCTGCACGGTCTCTTCGACGGTGATGCGCGCGCTGGACCCGACGAGACGGCCATACGTCGGTACCATCGGCGCGAGGTTGCCGGCCTCCGTCAGGAACGTCACGGCCCACTGCCGCTGGCCGTGGTCCAAAGACGCCTCGGACACGTCCACCAAGCCGATGCTGGGGAGGTTCTCGAGCTCGTACTTGACGTTCTCCGCGGACGCCGAGAAAGGCAGGTACTGCGTCTCGTAGCCGCCGAACGTTAGCGTAAAGTCGCCACCGACGTCCGCGCGGCCGTTCTGCACCGTCGAGACCGACACCACGCCGTCGGACACGACGTCATCCGTGACGGTCATCTGCGCGATGTCCTCGTTAGTCGTAAAAGTCACGTCCCACGTGGAGCTGGTCGTCGACGACACGGTGACGGTCACGCCGCAGTCGTCCGCGAACGCGGCCGCGACGTCGGCGGTGTTGCTGTCGAACTCGATGGGGTTCGTGATGCACTCGCCGGCGCCGGTCTGCGCAAACAGGCGGAACGTGCCCGACGAGGCGTTCGTCGACACGCGCTGCACCTCGCCGCTGGGCTCGTCAAACGTCAGGGAGACCGTCTGTTCCTCCTGGCTGACGGTGGGGATGCCGAAGTCGTTGGAGGCGATGACGCCCGAGTACTGGTAGATCTTGAAGCCGGACACGGCGCCCATGCAGCCGCCCATGTCGACAGGGGCCGTCCAGCTCAGCGACAGCTCATTGAGGCCGACCTCATTAATGGTGATGGGCGAGTCGAGCCACGTGGACGGCACGGCGGCAGCCTGCGTGGTGAAAAACGGGGAGCGCTTGCTGTCCCCCACGGCGTTGGTCGCCTTGACGTGGAACTTGTAGTGCGCCTTCTTCGTGAGGCCGGTGAACGTGGCGGAGAGGTCCGACAGGTCGGTGTGCACGTACTCGGTCACGTTGCCGTTGTTGTCGTCGATCGTGACCTTGTACTGCGAGATCTCGGAGCCGCCGTTGTCGATCGGGGCGTTCCAGGCGATGGTGATGTTGGCGCCACCGACGCCCGTTTCGGCGCAGTTCGTCCGCGCGTCCCGGCGCGGCACCGACGGAGTGGCCGGCGCAACGGCGTCGCGCACGATGAACGTCGACTCGTCGCTGAACTCACCATAGCCGACGTCGTTGATAGCACGCACCTTGAACTTGTACTTGCCAGACTGCACCACCATGGGGTAGACGAGTTCGGTGGACAGGGTGTCGGCGTCGCCGTGGCCGTCCCACGCCAGTTGCCACTGGCCGCCGAAGCGCGTGTCGAGCCACAGCTCGTAGCCGGTGATGGGCGAGTCGCCCGTTACCGTCGGGTGCTCCCACGCCAGCGTGATGCCGCACTGCGGCGCCTCGCCCAGGTACGACTCCACGAGGCTCGCAGGGCGCATTTTGCCTGGGACCTGATTGGACAGGGTGACCGAGGACGGGCTGGCGTCCAGCGGGCGGCCGTAGCCGCAGCAGTCAGTGGTCTCCTCGTCTGACATGCCGTACTCGACGAGCGTCATGCAAATCGGCGCGTCGGCCGGGCAGGTGTTGGCGGCAGACACGCGCACATAGTACTCGCCGCCGTCCTCGAGGTTCTCGATGGTGTACGAGTACGGCGCGCCGGCCGACACGTCGAGCAGTTCGTACGAGCCGTAGTTGCTGGCGTCGCTGCCCCCAGTGCCGGCGGAGATCTCCGTGACGGCGATGGTCCAGTTGGACGCGTTGCTGACGGGCGACGCCTGCAGTTCGTTGAGGTTGCCGACGTTGCACACGCTGCCCAGCGCGGTCTCGCGGCAGGCAGCAAACGTCACCAGCCACGAGTAGCCCAGGGAGGTCTCCACACGCTCAACATCCACCGTACCAATGTTGTCGAGCTGCTCCAGCTCCCATTTGACCTCCGCCGCCGACGCGTCGTAGGGCAGCTGGTTCGTCGTGTACGATGTCGAGCCGTTGATGAACTCGGAGCTGTCGTACTCGATCTCGAAGTAGCCGTCCATGCACGGCGCGCCGTCAACGTCGGTCGTGACGTCCGCGGACGAGCCGGCGCCGGTCAGCAGGCCGTTGTACTCGACGGTCAGCGTCTCGATGTCGCCGGCGCCGGCCGGGAAGCAGCCGGGGTTGGACGTGAACGTGATTTCCCACTCGTACTCGTGTTGCAGACTCAGCTGCGTGCGGGTTACGCTAACGGTGCCGACAGACGGCAGGGTCTCGAGCTCGGCCTTCACCGTGGTGTCCGCCGCGTTGAAGTCGATGGGGTCGGTGGTGTAGCCGTACAGCGTGAGCTCGAAGAAGCCACCCAGCGTGTTGCCCGCCACGGACGTGCCGTCGCAAGGCGACGTGGTGTCGCCGTCCGCGCACACACGCCCGGCGGCAGCGTTGCCGCGCAAGCCCGTCGTGTCAATCGTCATCGGCTCGATGTCGCCGCCGTAGTAGGTGCTGCTGAAAGTGACTTTCCACGCACTCTCAATGTCCGAATCAGTCACGGACAACTTGCTGAGTCCCACGTCGCTCAGCGACAGGGCCGGCGTCTCCTGCGACAGCATGGCAAACACCTCGGCCCTGACTTCGTTGCGGGTTGCGTCCCAGTCGAGGTCGCCCGTCGTGTAGCCGCGGAAAGCCAGGCTGAAGGTGCCGGACAGCGTGGCCTCCCCCTTTGTCGTCTCGACGACGTCCGCAATCTTGAAGCCACCCAAGTCGCTGACGTCGGTGGTCATCGATGGAACGTCGCCACCGTAGTTGACGACGTCGTGGAACGTGATGTCGACGGTGACGGCGCTGCCTGCGTCTGCTGCGCACACGGTCGCGCCGGAAAACCCAACCGTGGCGCTGGTGATGCTGTCGAGGTTGTCAATGGCGGCCTGCACCGCCGTTTCGTCCGCGTCGTGCTCGATGCACGACGTCGTGTAGCCGTCGAACGTGATGGTGAAGCACCCCGAGTCCGCCAGGCATGTGATGGTCTGCACTTCGTCGACGGAGCCGACGTCGTCCGACGTGATGCGGATGACTTGAATCTCCGTGTCGGACGAGGACCCGTCGGTGTACGTGCGCAGCGTCTGGATTTCGTTGTCGCTGGCCGCGGCGCTGGTGATGGCCTGCTGCTCGCCGCGCAGCTCCGACGTGAACCACTCCACGCGGTACTTGTCGACAGGAAGCCCGTTCGACCACAGGGGATCCGACCAGGAGACCAGGATTGACGTGCTGTCGGCAACGGAGGCCTGCACGTTGACCGGCTGCTCCGGGCTGGCGGAGGCCGGGATGTTGTACGGTGGGTTCGAGTTCTTGAAGGGACCCATGCCGATCTTGTTCGTGCAGGACGCGCGCACGTAGTACGGCACGCCGAAATACAGGTCGTCGATGACGTACGTCAAGTCGTTGAGGTCGGTGATGGTGGCGGAGCCGAGGGGCAGGCCGCCGTTGCCGGCGTTGAAAGGTGGCGTCGTGCCCTCACGCTCGACGCTGACTTCCCCGGACGGGACCGTGCCCGTAAGCGACTGCACGTCGGTGACCAGCAGGTCGGACGGCTCGAGCTCCGACAGGAAGGTCACGTACCACGTGTAGCCGTTGTTGGGGTCGACGTCAGACCGCTCCACGCTGACGATGCCGACGGTGGAGAGCCCCTCGAGCGCAAACATGAGCTCTGTGGCGTCGACGTCGTACGGCAGAAAGCCAGTGCGTTGACCAGAGAACTCGACAGTGAAGAACCCGCCAAGGACCTCCGACGTGCCGCCCTCGACCTCGGACGCCGTGAGCGCGCCAGCGTCGGTGACGGCCGTGATGGCCGCCAAGTCCCCGGCGTTGGTGGAGAAGGTGATGAGGAACTCGGCGTTGGCGCCGTTCACGGTGCAGTTGACCACGACCGTGCCGACGGAAGCCAGGCTCTCCAATTCCGAACGCACGTCGGCCGCGCTGTCGCACCCGTCGAACGACGTGATGGTGTTGGTGGAAAAGCCGTCAAAGGTCAGCGCCAGCGTGTCTGCCGACGTCGGGACGTCCAGCTGCTGGATTTCCTGCTGCGTGCCCGGCCGGGTCTCGTTCACGTCCACGGCGACACCGTCGCCGGTCAAGCCGGTGCCGTCCGCGACGCAGTCGGGTACGTCTCCGGCGTACGAGGTGAAGGACACCTCCCACGTGAAGCCGCTCTGCCCGGTGGGTCCGGTGCGGATGACGCTGACGGATCCCAGGGTCGGCAGGTCGTCCTCGACGGCCTGCTTGACCTCGGCCGCCGTGGCGTCGTACGGAATCTCGGTGGTCTGCGAGTCGCAGGTCAGCGAGAAAGTGCCGTTGATCTCGTTGCCAGCCACGTACGGGCTGGCGGAGCAGTTGGCAATGACGATGGGGTCGACCATGTCGTCTTCGCACACAAATACCACGGCGTCAACGCCCGTAAGCTCGGCCTCCGCAGTGAGCGTGGCGACGTTGCCTTCGTTCTGCACGCCGGTGAAGGTGATGCTCCATGCGTAGCCGCCCTGGAAGTCGACTTCGCTGCGCATGACGTCCACGGACTCGACGGACGCCAAGCTTTCGAGGGCTGCCGTCACTTCGGCGGACGTGGCGGTGGACGCGATCTCGGTCGTCGTCGACCCGTCCAGGTCGAGCGTGAACGTGCCGCCAATCTCGTTTCCCTCGACCGACGTTTCGAACTGAGTCCCCGCACCTGCACCAGAAGAAACAAACAAACACCCGCGCACAACGCACAAAGCACACACAAAGCACACACACAAAGCGCACAAAACGCACAGAAAGCACGCACACAGCGGTCAGCGTGGCGTCCAACACGAGGTCAAGCTACCAGGATAGAATGCGTCGACACTGCAGAAGGACGACCGACGAACACGCGCAAAAGGAGAATGGGAAGGCGCACGTACCAGTGGCAACCAAGTTGGAAGTGGCCAACCGCAGCTGCGGCACGTTGCCCTCGTTCCCCTCTCCGGTGAACGTGACGGACCACACGTAGGCGTCAAAGATGTTCTCGTCTTCGCCGAACGCCTCGCGCGTGACTTCAACGGAATCGATGTTCTTCATCGCCTCCAAAATTGACTTCACGGACGTCATGCTGCCGTCGTCGGCCGCTGCGTCAAACGAAATTGGCGACGACGTCTCGAGGCTGCCACCTTCGGCCAAGGTATCAAACGTGACAGTGAAAGTGCCAGACAGCGTCTCGCCTGGGTTGGCGTACGTGGTGATGGTCTGCACCTCGTCGATGTCGGTGGCGCGCGTGTGCACAATCTTGACCTCGCGGACGTCGTCCGCTGACGTGGTGATGGTCTTGACTTCGTTGGGCCCCAAGTCGAGGTCCGTGCGAATAGCCTGGATTTGACGCGTGCCCGGCTCGGTGTCGTATTCGATGGTGCACGACGTGACTTCAGCGCCGTTGTCACTGGCTGGCTCCGTCAGCGACACCTTCAGCTGCGTGTCACTGTATCGTTCCACGATCACCGTGGCCGGGCTATCGGGAACGTCAACATCGGCCGCCACCACCAGCAGCAGCGCCGCCACCACAAACAGGCGAACGCTGCGCACGGCCATCTTCACCGCCACGCACCCACAGACCACAGTTGGAGCACGCAGTGGCAATAACGATCGCAATAAATGGAAATACAAATATGTCACAAAAAATAAAAACAAATGAGGGCACCCAAAAAAGAAAAAACTAGACAGGCGCGATGAAAAAAATCACGGAAAGAAATGGAAGAAACAAAAAGCGCGCGCTTGGAAAAAAAAATAGCACTTAACAATACGCGAGAAACTATAGCTTGAACACCTCGCTCACTGACCCACGATGCACCCAATCGGTGTGAAACGCACCAGTAGCCACGCAAAAGAGATTCACAAAAAAAGCACCCCACAATCCGCACGATTGCTTTTTGCTCTTTGACGAAACCGCAGCGGGCGCGCACGCGACGAGGCAAACTAACGCATTCGGTCGATGGAAGGTAAGTCCAGTTGCTTCGGCGGGTGCCGGCGACCTTGAACGCGACGCTCGACACTACGGTCGAAGTCGGCGCGCAAAGCGAGGCGAGGCGAGGCGAGGCGAGGCGAGGCGAGGCGAGGCGAGGCGAGGCG